>Ga0210387_10000298_pt1 | contig 36096 bp, 33 predicted proteins | sample IncBWC7OmetaG_FD_160108 | JGI IMG/M metagenome (GOLD analysis project Ga0210387, IMG submission 160108) | Forest soil microbial communities from Barre Woods Harvard Forest LTER site, Petersham, Massachusetts, United States - Inc-BW-C-7-O ... | reverse complement strand
ATGCTTCAACATATTCTGATATCGGAATATGTCAACCCGGCAGCATGTCGCGAAGGTCGTCGAGCGATTTGAGAACGCGCTCCCGATGCTTCGCCAGCTTGATCCACGACGGCAGCTTGGTTGCCCACGACATGTTCACGTTCGGCTGGCGTTCCCTGAGCTGCGCGCCCACATACCGCCGGAGAATTCCGACGTGAGCGCGATTGTAGGCCCAGAGTCGCTTGCCCGCGCATGACGTCTGGAGCCACAGCGGCAATCCAAAGAACGGATCGGTCGCCGTCGCTCGCCACTGGGCCGGATACCAACGGAGCGGGACGACGTTCATGGTTCCGCAACCAGGACAGTGAAGGCGACGAAATGGGTGCACTGGTGCGCGCGCCGCCTTCAGCACCTGATCGATTCTGGCGCCACAGTGCGAGCAACGCTTCCACGCGTGGAGATACACGGGTCCGCGCCATGGACGGGAACCACGCTCGGCGCCGCTGGTCTCGGCAAAGCCACAGGTGTCGCATGCGGCCCGGTGCCCTGCTCCGACGCGAGTGACCCGAGCACACGATTCGCAGGCCGGACAGCGAACGAGAACCGGGTCCGTCCAAATCGCACGAAACGTCCCCGACTCAACAAAGCGTACCGGTACCCGCGTTTTCGCTGGACTCATAAAAAACCTCGGACGAGGAACATAGCTCGTCGGCTCTGGACGACGTAGTGTCCCGACCTACTCGCCGCGCAAAGCACAGGGTGCGTCTCTGCGGCAACCGATGCGCGCCGCACGGAAGCCCACCTCCTCTCGATACTCACGTGGGGGGCGGCCGTGATGTCGCAGAGCGTGGATGCTCACTGATCGCGGCGAGGCGGACCGACTCTAACGCGAGCTTAGCGCGTTGCGGCAGCCGAGCGAGGAGGGTGTGGGCGAAACCACCGCGCCGAGCCCGTTACGACGAACGCGGCACCTGGAGCGTGGCCAGCCGTGCGCGCGCCTCGCGCGTGAACGAATCGACATCGGGCCCTGACACATCCACCGCGCCGCGCACAGTGGCGTATGTCAGCCTCACGGCGTCTTCACCAACGAGTTCCGTGTCAACGAGGCGTAGTGCCGGCGGTGGACCGGCGAAGTACGGTTTGCCACCGCCGAGAACGACGGGGCGGAGGTAGAGACGATACTCGTCGATGAGACCGGAGGCGGTCAGGCTGGCGGCGAGCTCGGGTCCGGCGACGTCGATTTCGCCGCTGATTTCTTCCTTCAGTTTGCGCACGAACGCGCTGGCGTCGTCGCGGATCAGCGTGGCGTTGGGACCGACCTCCTTCAGTGTGCGCGAGGCGACCCATTTCGGCTTTGCGCGCCACGCGCTTGCGAAGTCGTGGTCGCCGGCGTCCCAGTCGGGTTGATCTTCGTCCCAGTAGCGCATCACTTCATAAATGCGCCGACCGTACACCATGCCGGCAAGGGTCCGGACATGGGCGTTGAAATGGCGACCGAGCTGTTCGCCGGGGGCCGGTAATTGTGGTCCGCCGGCGACACCGGCAATGTAGCCATCGAGCGATTGCATCATGCCAAAGACGAGTTTTGCCATGCGATCACTCCTGCGCCAGGCGGCGCTCGAGCAAGTTCAGGTTCGTCTCCCAGCCCGCGGCCCAGCCGCGCCGCATGTAGGCTGGCGTGTACTTCGCATCGCGGCCCGGCACCCAGTCGAGCTTCGCATGGATGGTCAGCCGTGTCTTCCCGGCTATGTCCTCGAATGTCACGGTCGTAACGGTCCGATGGAACACCCGGCCCTTCTCCTCACACGCATCCTCGAACACGATGCGCTCCGGCGGAACGACCTCGCGGAAGACGCCATACCACACGTACTCGATGCCGTCAGGAGTCTTCAGGCGTACCCGAAACGCGCCACCCGGACGCGCATCGAAAGCCTCGCACACCAGCGGCTCGAGTCCCACGGGCCGCCACCAGTGCACGACGTGTTCCGGCTGCGTCCACGCTTCGAACACGAGCGCGCGCGGCGCGGCCAGCACGCGGGTGATGACGACATCACGATCGGCGACTTCGCTTGCCACGCCTCGCCTCCTTGTGCTGCAACTCCCTCAAGTAGACGTCGAGGCGATCCAGCCGCCGCTCCCACAGCCCCCGATATCGTTCCGCCCACTCGGCTACCTCGCGCAGCGGCCCGGCATCGATGCGGCACGGCCGCCACTGCGCCTCGCGCCCCCCGTGTGATGAGCCCTGCCTCGCGCAGCACCTTGAGATGCCGCGACACAGCCGGCAGGCTCATCGCAAACGGCTCGGCCAGTTCCTTGACCGTGGCTTCCCCAATTGCGAGCCGAGATAAAATGGCCCGCCGCGTGGGGTCGGCGAGTGCAGCCAACGTGATGCTGAGTGAGTCGGGCGACACACTAGTTAACCGACATGTTAATTAACAATTATGTTAATCACAGAGCGCCCGCGCCTCAACCTAAGGAAGTCTCGAAGTATCTGAGGCATTCTAAGCCTTCTTCTAAAGACTTCTGACGGCCGGAGGGCCTCTCTGTAGTGGTGCGGTGTCTACTTCGTGTCGGGCTTTGCCTGTTTGTCACGGGTGTGGTGAACGCGCAGACACCCGATCCCTCGCCGGTCGATGCTCCACAGCCGGGAGTACGCCCCGCTCTTAGCCCTTTCCCGAGATTTCAAGATTGGAGCTTTTTGCGCGACTCATCCCAACGGATCGATCCCTTTGATCGGTTGAAGTTCATTCCACTGAACGAGTCCCGCACCACCTACCTCACGCTCAGCGTTGAGAGTCGGACGGAATATCAGTATCTCGAGAACAACGCGTGGGGCGCAGGACCGCAAGATCTGACCGGTTACGTTTTCGAGCGATTGATGCCTGGCGCTGACCTCCACCTCGGAGATCACGCTCGCATTTTCGTGACGCTGGCGTTTGACGAGGTGTATGACAAGCAAGCGGGCCCTCGGCCAGTCATCGACAAAGATGTGGCGGATGGACATGAAGGTTTCGTCGAGTTCGGCGGTAATCTTCACAATCGACACCCCGGCTGGGATGTCATCGTCGGACGTCAGGAGATCACACTCGGAACAGGGCGCCTGGTCGATGATAACGAGGGCGTGAACGTCAGAAGCGCCTTCGATGGCATCCGCCTCGGGTATGACATACCGAAGGGGCGTATCGATGTGATCGCCGTCAAACCGGTGGAGACCAACCCCGGCGCGTGGGACGACGTACCCAACCCCGCGATCACGCTGTTGGGGTTGTATGCCTCGAATGTGCGCTGGGATTCGCAGCTCATGTCGGATGTCTACTTCCTCGATTACGTCGCGGCGTCGGCGACGTACCAAAAGCAGTCCGCACGAGAGCAACGGCGCATGATTGGAGCGCGGTATTTCAATCGCCCGCCCAACGAACCACCCACGGCAGGTTTTGACTATAACGTAGAGACTGGGTTCCAGTGGGGTGAATTCGGGGATCGCTCGATCCGCGCGTGGGGCGCTGGAGCACTAATTGGGTGGACGCCACCCGGTGCGGGGTGGCGGGTGCATTTCGGCCTCGAAGGTGATGCCCTGAGCGGAGACAATGGCCACTCGACTACACTGGGAACACTCAACGCCATGTTTCCGCGAGGAGCGTATTTCGGGCCAAAGTTTGCATTCATCGGGCCAGCAAACCTACTGGATCTCCAGCCGCAGTGTGTCTTCCATCCCCTTCAGAACGTCACCGGAACTGCCGAGTGGATCTGGTTCTGGCGTGAGAGTACGAAAGATGCGCTGTATACCTTTGGGAACGTGCCATTGCGGCCGGCGAACCTGAGTGACGCGCGCTACGTCGGAAGTCAGCCGAATCTGGAGATTCGGTGGGCTATCATCGAGCACTTTCTTGCTGCATTCAATCTCGCGGGGTTCGTTCCGGGGACGTTCTTGCAGCAGTCTCCTCCGTCGAAGAACATTGTGTTCGTCAATGTCGGCCTCACCTATCGGTTTTGAAGATCACTGCGGTAGGCGAACCTTCGCCAGGAAGGCGTTGTACCGCGGATCGCTCCTCAGGTTGTTCAGCAAAGGATCCATCCTGGTGGACGGAACCCCGCCGTCACGCTGAGCGTACGCTCTCTCCAGCCATTGAAATGCTTGGTCGGTCTCGCCGCGAAATGCGTGGACCTCCGCGATCTGATACGCGGCATGGGCTTGCTGCTGCGCGGTGAGCTCCGCCAAGATGCTGTCCGCTTCCCGCCGGCGTCCCAGTTGGTAGTTGGCGAGCGCCTCGCCTCGCAGGCGCCAAGGAGGACTTGGTTCTTTCTCGATTTCGCGAAGGGCATCGCTCGCGCGTCCCGCGCTCAAGTAGGCCAGGCCGAGTTCCGCCTGGAACACACTACTATCGCGGCTGAGTTGCAGAGCCGTTCGATAGCTCGGGATCGCGTCTCGGGAACGATTCAGCGCGAGATAGATTTGCCCAAGCCCCTCATGGACCCCTGGATCGAGCGGATCCAGCGCGACCGCTCGCTGAGCCGCGGTCAGAGCCTCATCGTAGCGGCCGAGGATGGCGGAGAGGAACGCGACGATGCTGACCGTCTCCGCGTCGCCGGGATTGAGGCTCAGGGCTCGCTCGGCGGATGTGTGTGCTCCGTCCCAATCCCAATCGTGGTTGATCTGGATCCACGCGAGGTTCGCGTACCCAGGCCCGAGGTCGGGGTCTAGCACGAGCGCCCTATCCGCGGCTTCTCTCGCTTGCCGGTATCCGTCTTCATAGGGGATGACGCCGTATTCCGCCTGCCGACGCCGCGCATGAGACAGCCCGACCCAGGCCAACGCGTACGCGGAGTCGAGTGTGATGCTCTGTTCGAAGTAGCCGACGGCCTGGTCGAGATTGTCCTTGGTCGGGTGCTCGAACAGGTAGTGGCCCCGTAGGTATGCATCGATCGCTTGCGGAGCGACGGTGCGTGACCGTTCGGAGCCACGCTGCTGGTTCGGCGCAAGTCCGAGCTGAATTTGGCGCGCGACGGCGCGGGCCACCGCATCTTCCAGCTCGAGGATCTCGCCGGCGCGGTAGTCGTAATCGCTACTCCACAAGTGGCTCTGGTTCGTGACGTCGATGAGCTGGACCGTAATCCGAAGCCGGCCGGCGCTGCTGCGGATACTGCTCTCCAGCACGCGTTGCACGCCGAGGTCGCGGCCGATCTCCTCCAAGCGCGGGCGGGGTTGCTTGTATCCCATGACCGAGGTCAGTGCGATGACGCTCAGCTTCTGAGGATCCAACTGAGCTAGGCGGGAGATCAGTTCTTCCGTGATCCCGTCCGCGAGGTACTCCTGTGTGGCGTCGCCGGTCAGATTCCGGCACGGGAGCACCGCCAGCCTGGTTTCCGATCCTCCGGGCGTGGCGGTTCGAGAACGCTGCCACCCGAGATACGCAGCGAGCAGTGTTATGACCGAAAGGGCGCCGACGATGAGCCATCGGCGCCACCGAGTCTCCTCGGCACCCGTGACCAATGGCTGAGGTGTTTTCGATGAAGTGCTCGGTGGAGGCGTGCGACCATCGGCGGCAGTGACGTCAGCGGTGAACTGGTAGCCCTGACGCGCCAGCGTCACGATCAGCTGGTTGTCCGGAGCACATTCCGCCAAAGTCTTCCGGAGCACGGAAACGTTGAAGGTCAGGTTTCCTTCTTCGACGTGCGTGTCCGGCCACACCGCTTTCATCAATTCCTGTTTCGAGACCACCCGATTCGGGTTCCGAACCAGGAACAGCAGGATGTCGAACGTCTTCGGGGTCAGGTGGACGGGCGAATCGTCCCAGGTCAGCGTCCGTTTCTTGGGATCCAGTGCGAATTCTTCAAACTGATAGATCTCGCTCATTGAGATCCAATCCTGGGGCAATTAGGGAACTCTCGCAACACCTGAGACCTTCTAAGCCCTTTTCTAAGGACTTCTCAGGGTCCTCCGCATAGAGTGGCGCCCCGCGGAGCCCTCGGCGATGCACTCGGCATCAGCGACGGCACGGTCAAGACCCACGTGAGGCACGTGTTCGCAAAGCTCGAGGTGACGAGCCGCACCAAAGCGATTGTTACAGCGGCGCGCTGGAGGCTCGTGCGGATCGACTGAGGCATCAATTCAACGAGAGGGCGACGCAGTGACGGAAACCGGAGTTACGGCGCGACATTGGATCAATGGCGAGTGGGTCGGCTCGACCACAGTAGCACGATCCGTAAGCCCTTCCACCGGGGAGGTGCTCGGGCAGTACTCGGCCGGAGGGCGAATCGAAGCGGCGTCCGCCATCGCCGCTGCGCGAATCGCCTTTGACTCAGGCGCCTGGCCTCACGACCCCCAGCTTCGATCGCGGGCGTTGAACGAGCTCGCCGACAGACTCGGTGAGCGAGCGGATGCGATTGCCCTGATGCTCAGTCGCGAGATGGGCAAGCCGTTGCGGGATGCGACGCTCGAAGCCACTTGGAGTCCGTCGACGCTTCGCTACAATGCGGGCACGGCGCTGTCTCAGACAGGGACGTCAGCCGAGATCGCACCGGGGATATTCGCGACCTCCATGCGCGAGCCGATCGGCGTCGCGGGAATCATCGTCCCATGGAATTCGCCTCTCGCCTTGCTGCTCCGCGCGTTGGGTCCGGCCCTGGCGGCCGGCTGCACCACGGTGATCAAGCTCCCCGGCCAGACGGCGTTGGTCAATGCGCTCATTGCGGAGGCAGTCGCGGCGACCGGGAGTTTGCCGAAGGGCGTGGTGAATATCTTCACAGAGGCTGGCAACGAAGGCGCGCCGCTGATGGTCGAATCACGCGACGTCGATGTCATCAACTACACCGGCAGCACCAAAGTGGGCCGGCAGGTCGCCGAGAAGGGTGGGCAGACGTTGAAGCGGATGTGCCTGGAATTGGGTGGCAAGACTCCGCTGATCATTTTCGAAGACGCCGACATCGAGACGGTCGCACCGCTCGTCGTCACAGCCCTCACCAAGTTCAACGGCGAATTCTGCATGACCGGCTCACGCGTGCTGGTGCAGCGCAGTGTGGCCGACGCGTGGCGGCAGCGCATCGCGTCCCTGTTGACCCAGGTCGTGGTCGGGCGGGCGGATGACCCGAAGAGTCAGATGGGTCCTGTCATCGATCGTGCCAATGTCGAGCGGATCGATCGCATCGTCGAGGATGCCAGACGGTATGCGCGGATCATTGTTCGTGGCGGCCCGATCGTGGACGGTCCTCTGGCGGTCGGGGCGTTTTATCGCCCCGCGATGCTGGAGACGGAGGCGCTGGATGTCCCATTGGTTCAAGACGAGATATTCGGCCCTGTGCTGAGCTTCGAGACGTTTGCGACGGAGGATGAGGCGATCACACGCGCGAACGCGACCGTGTTCGGCTTGGCCGCCGCGCTCTTCACCAAAGACTTCGATCGCGCACACCGGGTCGCGCGTGCCGTCAAGGCCGGCACGGTTTGGACCAACACTTGGGGCGCTCTCAGCGACGCTTTCGAAGAGGGCGGATTCAAGTACAGCGGCATCGGACGCGCGCGGGGGCTTCGCGCCATGGAGGAATTTCAGGAAGTGAAAACGCAATTTCGCGCGGTCAGGGCCTTGGATGGATCGTCCGCGCCCTCAAGCACCATGGCAACGTCATGAGTACTAGCGAACACAGAAAGCGCTCCGCGGCAGTCACGGGTGCCGGCAGCGGGCTCGGTCGGGACATTGCGCTTGGACTCGCGGGAAAGGGATACCGCGTCTTCGGGACAGCAATGGCGTCAGAGGAAATTGCGGATCTTAGAAAGGCGTCAGGTGGCGCAGTGAATTTGGCCGTATGCGACATCACCAACGAGGCTGCTGTCAAGACTTGGGCCGACGACGTCACACAACAGGGTGAAGGCCGACTCGATCTTCTCATCAGCAACGCCGGAATCCTGACGCCCGGCCCCCTAGAGGTTCTGCCGCTGAGCGCTATCCGACGCGAATTCGACGTCAATGTCTTCGGTGCACTCGCTGTTGTGAATGCCTTTCTCCCCGCGCTGCGGAGGGCGCGGGGGCGAATTGTCCAGGTCAGTACGATGACGGCCACGTTGCCGTTTCCCTTCAACGGTCCGTCTGGCGCATCGAAAGCCGCTTTTGACGCGCTTGCCGCTGTCTACCGCGCGGAACTGAAGCCGTTTGGCGTCGATGTTGTGCTAGCCATAGCCGGCAATATGAAAACTGGGGGACCAGCCAAGACGGCCGCCGCGCTGAAGCGAGTCGCCGAGCAGATGACGTCTGAGCAGCGCGAGTTATACGGGAAGGCTTTCGACACCTTTGCGGCAACCCTCAACAACATGCAGAGCAGCGGACTTGATTCGGACACGGCCGCGCGCCGGGTCATCGAGCTTGCTGAGCAAGTACCCCCGCCGAGTCGGGGAACAGTGGGAGCAGACGCCGCGGAGATTCTTCGCTTTGTCCACGAGAGCTCCGATGCCGAACAGGACACGATGCGTCTCCACATGGTCGGCTTGGAGTAGTACGAGCATGCTTGTACTCGTCGACCCCGATGATCGCCGCGCCGTTCGCAATACGAACAACGTCCTTGCGTTGTACGAACAGATGATCAACCAGAAGGAGTCGGCGGAAGCAACGGCCAGGTTCGTCAGTCCAGCCTACATCCAGCACAACCCCCTCATTCCGGACGGTCCGGTAGCCCTGGGGCAGTTTTTCGGCAAGGTCACCCGCGAACGCGCACGCGCTCGCGTTGTCGTCCACCGCATCATCGCAGTCGGCGAATACGTATGGGTGCATCTGAATTTTCTGAATCTGTTCAGCGACGATCCGCAGGACACCGGAATCGCAGGGGTCGACATTTATAAGATGGATGCAGACGGTAAGGCCATAGAGCATTGGGACACCTTGCAAGTGGTCGGTGACCCGAAGAACTCAGCCCCGATGGTCGCGCCGAATATCCCACGCGCCAATTCAAATGGAATGTTCTAATGAGCCGCTACGCAATCATCGGTGCCGGTGCCATCGGTAGCGCACTGGCAGGCCACTTTGCACGCAAGGGTATCGAGGTGTCGATCGCAAACAATCGCGGACCAGCATCCCTGGCAGATCTGGTCCGAAAACTGGGCTCCAAGGTGACGGCCGCCACGGTTAACGATGCTGCCAAAGCGGACATCGTGGTTCTCGCGGTGCCGTGGGCAGCCCACGCCGATGCGGTTGCCGGTGTCGCACCATGGGACGGCCGCATCGTGATCGACGCCATGAATGCGGCCTCCATAGGCCCCGAGGGCATGCGACCATTCGACCTTGGCGGGCGACCGTCCAGCCGGGTCGTGGCCGACCGACTCACGGGCGCTCGAGTCGTAAAGGCATTCAACACATTGCCGGCCGCAGTTCTCGCCAGCGACCCCCAGAGTAATGGCGGCAGGCGAATGTTGTTTCTCTCGGGCGACGACGCGCCGGCAAAGCAAGCGGTCGCGAAGCTCATCGATCAACTCGGGTTCGTGGCCATCGACCTTGGAGACTTCGACGCCGGCCGTCGACTCCAGCAATTCCCGGGTGGTCCGTTCGCGGGAATCAACGTGGTGAAGTTCCTCTAAGGAGCAACTGATGACTGTTCCCAGTCTGCCCACACTCGGCACACCGCCTGCCCCGGCACCCTTGCGCAAAATCGCGCTGGAGGAGCACTTCGGCCACCCGATAGTGTTCATGCGGGATAGCGACGGCCGGTATCAGACCCGTGAGGAGGCCGCCGTTGGCCATCTCGGACCAGAATATTTTGCGGTCGTTCAGGAGCGGCTTCTCGACTTTGACACGACGCGTCTCCAAGCGATGGACGAGGCCGGAGTTGACACGGTGCTGCTCTCCTTCGGTGCCGGGTTTCGCACCTTCGGCGTGCAAGGCATCCTCGACCGAGTCGAAGCGCAAAACACTGCTCGCGTGGTGAACGACTTTCTCGCCGAACGAGTGCGCGCGCATCCGAGTCGTTACGTCGGCATGGCCACCCTTGCGCTCCAGGATCCCGACCAAGCCGTGCGCGAGCTCGAGCGCTGCGTCACGAAACTCGGCTTCAAAGGAGTCATGGTGAACGGCTATACCCAGGTCGATAGCCCGGACAACGTGATCTATCTCGACGATGCGCGGATGACGCCCTTGTGGGAAGCACTGACGGCACTTGATGTGCCGCTGTACCTCCACCCACGCGCGTCGCATAAGGCCGTCATGTACGACAACCATCCGGAGCTGACTGGCGCGAACTGGGGGTTTGCCCCGGAGACGGCGACGCATGCGCTGCGCATCGTCTATGCCGGCATCTTTGATCGCTTTCCGACTGCCAAGTTGGTGCTGGGACATCTCGGCGAGTCCCTGCCGTTCCTCGCCTGGCGCATTCAGCACGGCATCAACTTCAGTCCCAATGGCCGTTTCACGAAGAAGCGCCTGAGCGATTATTTAGCGGACAACATCTGGGTCACGACGAGTGGCAATTTCAGCACGCAGGCGCTGCACTGCACGATGCTGACGATGGGGGCCGATCGCATCCTCTTCGCGGCTGATTATCCGTACGAAGATTACGACGAGGCCGGAACCTTCATCGATACGGCGCCGATCGGCGAAAGCGATCGCCGCAAGATCGCGTGTGGGAACGCCAAGGCGCTCTACAAGCTGTAGAACACATACTGGAGCCACAGATGAAGACCCCGCTCGAGCTGCTACAATCGCTCATTGCGAATCCGACGAATATCGAACATGTGCGTGGCCTCACGACCGAGGATGTCACCTATGTCTCACTGAACTTCGACAATCCCGAGCTGCACAAGGTGCTTCCGTGGACGGGCACCAATCGGGGCCCGCAGCGCATCGTCGACACGTTCAACGGCATCGGGCGGGTCTGGGAGACCAAGGCGTTCGAGGTCAGAGACGTGCTCACCAATCAAAACAGCGTCGCGATGTTCGGAAGCTTTACCTACAAAACGCGCACGCTGGGCAAGGAGATTACTTCTCCCTTCGCCATGCTTGCCAGAGTGACAAACGGCAAGATCAGCTACCTCCAGTTTCTCGAGGATACGTTTGGTACCGCCGGCAGCTTCCGCGCCGCCGGCACATGGCGCTTCCATGGCGTCGCAACCGGCGACGACGTCAGCGTCGGATCATGACCGTATGTCTGACCCACTAGACGACCTGGCCCTTGATCGATTGTTCCGCACGGCCCGCACGCGCAACGCGTGGGCCGATCGATCGGTGACCGAACAACAGCTGCGCGAGCTGTATGATCTGGTGAAATTCGGGCCAACGTCGTCCAACTGTTGCCCGGCGCGCTTTGTCTGGGTTCGCAGTGCTGAAGGCAAGGGCAGGCTCGCCACGCTGGCGACGGAGCGCAATGCGCCAAAGATTCTGGCGGCGCCGGTCACCGTCATCATTGGCTATGATCTGGACTTCGCGAAAGAAATGCCAAGGTTGTTTCCCGCGCGTGGCCCGGAGCTGCAGAGGATGTTTTCCGATCCTCAGGTTGCGCAAGTAACCGCCTTTCGCAACGGTAGTCTTCAGGGTGCCTATCTGATCATCGCGGCGCGCGCACTAGGACTGGACTGCGGCCCGATGTCCGGCTTCAACAACGAGGCGGTGGATCGCGAATTTTTTGCCGCGACTCGCATCAAATCGAATTTTATTTGCTCCATCGGCTACGGAACGGACCAAAATCTTTTTCCACGCAACCCCCGACTGACCTTCGAGGAATCGGGACGTTTTGCCTAGGTCGTCACTGAGTTGTCGTTCGCGTTTGTCGAAATGCGTCCATCATTCGTATCAGCTCCGCGTTCGTGAACGGCTGCCAACCGTGTGGTTTCATGGGCCGGCCGTACTCGAAAGTAAAATCCGCCTTCGGACTGTCGAGCTTTGCCGTCTCCTGCTCCATGAGGTACACGCCGAGATTCAAATAGTAGTTGTCCATGTCACCGACATAGACATGGAGCTTGCCGGCAACCAACGGGCCGACGCGAGGCCAATTCTGTCGCAGGTACCACGTGAGATCGTCCCCGTGGTCGCGCCAATACGCCGCGACCTCCTTGTCAATCACGCCCGTCTGTCGATCCCACAGGCGCTTGGGATACCCCTCTGCGTCGATAGGCCCATACGCCGCGTCCCATGCGTCGTATTGTTGGCCACTGCGCGCCTTGTCTCCGAGCACGGCCTCGAGGCGGCTCATGTAGCGGAACGAGAGGAGATCCTGGCCTTCGGTTGTACGACTCATCGACCGTTCGGGCACCGGCGCTTGGGCGTTATTGGGATAGAAGGCGTTCGAGTCGGCATAGATGTTCACCGTTTGGTTGCGCCGAAAGTCGACCGGATCGGGGTACAAGCACCACGCACCGCCGAAGAAATCCGGACGCTGAATCTGCAGCGCGGCACACTCCCAGCCACCGGTCGATCCGCCCGTCAGGAACCGTGCATTCGCTTCCGGGATGAGATGGAAACGACGCTCGAGCTCGGGGACAAGCTCGAGCAACAACGCGTCTTGATAGGGGCCATTGTTGACCGAGTTCACGGCGTACGAGTCGTCGTAATACGGCGTCGGATGCTGCCATGTGATCGCGACGAAGCGCGGAAAGTCGTCGCGCATCCATGACGTCGCAAATGCTTCGCCGCTCTCGCGCGCCGACGTTGGTGTCGCGTCCCACACGGTGTCAACGCCCCGCGGGCGGCCTGGCACGGCGCCCTGTCCATTCGTGGTTTCGGTGAAGCCGAACGGGGCCGCGAGTCCGAAGTGCCCTTGGATGTACACCGCGGGGTAGCGACGGCTGGACACATCGTCGAAGTCCCTGGGAAGGAGAACAGTCGCGCCAATGTACACCGGCGCCCCCCAGAACTTCGACAGACGTTCGCTTTGAATCTTGACGTGCTTCACCCATCGCGTGTCGGCCGGTGGCGCGAGCGGCGGCAGTCTCTTCGTCAACACCAGTTGAACCGTTGTGCGCGCTTTCGGGTCGAAGTGAACCTTAACGACCTCGCTCACGAGGTTTCCGGGCGATACCGCCCAGTGCTGCCCTTCCCACTGATCGGCGTGGACCCAGACAGTATGACCATCCGCGCGATGATACCGCGTATAGACATTGAGCAACGCCTGGACGTAGTAGTCGCCCGCCGGCATCTGCGTGAGGTTATCGAACGGGAAGCCGAGCACACTGGCCCCGACACGGATCGTCGTCCCGGGCTTCCATGCACTCACGTCCATCCCGTAGAAAGGCACGCTGCCAGTGTAGCTGCCGGCGAGGAAGCGCGGCTCGCGCTCCGCGCCGCGCGCGAAGATGACGAAGAGTCGGCCAGTCATCGGCTCGGCCGCGGCGGACGGCGCGAGAGTGACGACCGTTTGCTGCGCCACTGCTGCGGCCGCGAGGCCGAGGTGGGCGGATAGTATCGATGCGAGCAACAGTGACGATCCGCGCACGACCGCTCCGGGAATGAAGTGATATCCGACGACTATAAGTTAGAAGTCACAGCACGCGTATCCACTACCGGCGCAGTGCCGCATGTTTCCGGGCAACACCCTGGCGCTCGTGGCCACAGCGGGGTATGCTGGCGCCCGTGGCTCTCTCCTCGACCGTCTACAACTTCGACATCGACCTGTCCGACGTCGATCGCCACATCTATACGTCGCTGTCACTTCGCGTCGCGCGCCATCCGTCGGAGACCGAGGAGTACCTGGTCACGCGGGTCCTCGCGTACTGTCTCGAGTACACCGAGGGGATCGCCTTCTCGGCCGGGCTCGCCGAGCCTGACGTGCCGGCGTTGGCCGTGCGCGATCTGACCGGCACGCTCCGTGTCTGGATCGACATCGGCGCCCCCGATGCCGCTCGACTGCACAAAGCCAGCAAGGCCGCGCCGCGCGTCGTCATCTACACGCACAAGAACGCGCCGCTCTTGGTGCGCCAGTGGGCCGGCGCGTCGATCCATCGCGCCGCTGACGTCGAGCTCTATGCCTTTGACCGTGAGCTCATCGATGGTATCGCCACGCATCTGGAGCGCCGGACGGCCTTCTCGCTCACCATCACGGACCGCCACATGTACGCATCGGTCGCGGGCGTGACGATCACCGGCGCCGTCACGCGCTATCCGCTCGAGCAGACCTGACTGGCATCACTCGGCGCGCAGTGCCGTGTTGGGGTCGACCCGCCACGCCGAGAGTACCGGAACGATCGTCGCCGCGAACGCGGCGGCGGCGAGCGCGATGGCGACAACCCCAAACACCACCGGGTCACGTGGAGACTCAGCGAACAACAAGGGTGCGATGGAGGAACCGCTCGCGAACGCGATGCCACTTCCGATACCGGCCCCGATAACGACAAACCGAGTACTCTCGGTCATCAACAAGCGAAACACGTCGCGAGGGCGTGCTCCGAGGGCGACTCGAACTCCCAGCTCGTGTCTCCGACGCGCGACGTCGTACGAGATGACGCTGTAGAGCCCGACCGCAGCGACGATGAGCGCGAGACCGCCGAAGGCGACGAACAGCTCGGCCCCAATGTGCCAGGATCGCAGCTCAGGATCAGTGATCGCTTGCATCGGGGTCAGATTCACGTACGCGTCACCCGGCGCCAGGAGTTGCAGTACTCGACCGACCGTTGCCTGATACGCGTGCGCATCCCCCCGAGTCCGAACGTACAACTCGGTGGTCGCGCCATTGTCGTCCTGGTCAATCGGCAAGTAGTAGTGCAGTTCGTGGTCATTCGCCAGGCTGGTCTGTCTCGTATTCTCCGCCACGCCGACGACCGTGGTATAGGGAGCCGTATCGGAGTAGACGCGGATGCGCTTCCCAATCGGATCCTGACCTGGCCACAGAGCCTGTGCCATGGCATGGCTGATGACCGCCACGCGCGGAGCGCCGGCTCCGTCGGTGTTCGCGAAGCCACGGCCTTTCACGATCCGAGTGCCGACGGTGCGGAAGTACTCCGGCGAAACCGACTGGTCGTAAAAGCGGCCAAGCGCAGAAACCGTTGCGATCCCCGGCACGAACAGTTCCGATGACCCGAATTCGATGAAAGGAACGCCGGACGCCCGGGCCGCATCGGTAACCCCGGGGATGGCCTTCGCGGCATCGACCATCCGCAACGCCAGACCGTGCCGAGCTACAGAATCGAGCTTCGTCTGACGCAACTCCACATCGGCGTGCAGCACGGGTCGGACATCGTACCCCAGACGGAGCGCACCTGCCCGCTCAACACTGCGGGTGAATAATCCTGCGCCGATGAGCAGCAGCGCGGACAGTCCGCTCTGTAGCACGAGCAGCAGTCGTCGGGTTGGCGCGCGGTCGGACGAGCGACCGCGAAGCCCACCTTTCAGCGCATCGATGACCGATATGCGCCGCGCATACAGGGCCGGACCGATCCCGATCACAATGCCAGCGAGGAGCGTAGCCGTTGCGCCGAACAGCAGCGTCCGAGGCTGGTTCATCACGCTCGAATCGGCACCGGGGATGAACATGGCGGTGAGCACTCTGCCCCCGAGTCCCGCCACCACCACGGCGACGCCACCGCTTATCACTGCCAGCAGCAGACACTCGATCAGCAGTTGGCCGGCCAATCGCTGCTGGCTAATGCCGAGCGCAAGACGCAGGGCGATCTCGGCTCGACGCTCGCGAGACCTCGCCAGCAGGAGGTTGGTCACGTTGGCGCAGGCAATGAGGAGTACCATGCCGGCTACGCCTGTGACCCACGTGGCCACGCGTGCTGTCGCACTCTCCATGGGCCCGCGTGCGGCGAGCACTGGGGCGGCGATCGCTCGTGGCCGCGCGACTTCGATCGTTGGGAACCTCGTGCTCCATTCGATGTACTCTCGTGCCGCGGCCTCGCTGCGACTCGCGACGTAGCTCCATTGAAACGCCTGCGTGAGATTGCTCGATGCGACTTGTGAGGTGACGCCTGGTCTGCGTCGGACGAACATCTGGAGCCACACCCAGCAATACGAAGTCGCGTACCGACAATCGACGACGCCGGCCGTGGCTGCGTAGGTCGTGAGTGGAACGAAAACGCTCGGCGACTCAGCATCCGCCGATTGTGGGTCCACGTACGCGTCACTCATGCCGACGAAATTCCGCGGAGCGACGCCGACAATGGTGTACCGCTCGTGACCGATTTGCAGGCCGCGACCGATGACATCGGAGCGCCCTTCGTACTGCGAGCGCCAAAACGCATAGCTGAGGACGGCGAGGGCGGTCCCCGCCGGAGGGGTGTCCTCTTCGGCTGTGAAGTACCGGCCGACGGCCGGAGCGGCGTCGAAGAAGGAGAACAGACTCGCACTGACCGCCGCGACCGTCAGCTCCCGCGTCTCCGGTCCTGTTCCGACCGGCAGCTGTTGGGTTGAAAACGCCGCGGTTTGGGAAAACGCTGTTGTCCACCGACTCAGGTCGCGAATCCGCAGGTATTCCATGAACGGTCCGAGACGATCCCGGCCCGACGCAACGTGCCAGCTGAGGTAGACTCGATTGACCGCGGCGGGGTCGCGCAGGTAAGGCGGTGGCTGGAGCAACAACCGGTCGATGACTTGGAACATCGCCGCATTGGCGCCCAGGCCGAGACCCAGGGTTAGCGCGACGGCGATGATGAGCCCGGGGCGACGACGGAGACTCCGCCATGCGTACACCACGCCCTGTGCGCTCGCGTCGATCACGCCCGACACACCGCGCGCGGTTTGGCTCGGCTCGTCGTGCAGCTCACGACGAAGTCCATGATATCCGGCACGCCGTACTCGATCGCGAGCTCCGCCGGCGCGTGACTCCGCGGGCGCATGGGCTCGCCCGCACGCCGTTCCGCCAACCACCCCGTGGCACGCCACGCTTCTATCGGGACGAACGTGCGCTTGCCGCGCGAGGCGGCGCGGCGCATGGCGTTGCCGACGTTGAACGGCGTTACCCATGCCCGAGCGCCGTGGCGCGCCAACAACGCGGGCACATCGATGACGAGGATGACCTGCGGACGATGACCGCACGCGGCGCGGTGCCGGTCTAGACGGGCGACCGATAGCCAGAAGAACACTTTGGCATTGACGAGCGCATACCAGGCATCGGGGGCGAGGTCTGCATCCAAGCAGCGGGCGAGCGCGGCGGGCGGCATCGGGCGCTGATCCCGGATCCACGCGCCCGATGGCAATTGCATGCGCTGGCTTCGGTACGAGCGATACGGCTCGGCGCTCTTCCCGCGGAGCTCATCGCGCGCGATGAGCGCGTTCGTGCTGAGGAGGCCATCCCGCTGGATCAGCGGCCAATTCTCCGCGTCCGCGAGGTGATACGCGTGCCGCAATGTGGCCATTGGCCAGAATGGTAACGCCGCAGGCCATACCTTCGACAGCCCATACCGGCGCGGACGGTCTACAGTTCTATTTCGAAATGTCACTCCTCGCTGATTTCGCCGTCGACCCGTATCCGCTCTTCGCCCAGCTCCGTGAAACGCAACCGGTCGCTTGGGCTGAGGATGCGCACATAGTTACCCGAAGCTCTCGACGTTCGCCCGAGAAGTTGCGGCGGTCGCCGACGAGCTGGACCTGGCGCCAACGTGGGTGAATGATGGCGTCACCGCATACCGCGATCTCCTCCCAGCGGACTTCGCGTCGCGAACGGTGCTACTCGGCACGTTCGGCCAGCTCACGGTCCGCGTCCTCGGCCGCGAGGATCTGATCATCATGAAGATCGCCGCGAGCCGCCCGCGCGACCTCGATGACCTGCGGGCCCTCGCGCCCACGGCCGACGAGCTCGCGTTCGTCGCCCGCCAACTCCCCCGAATCAATTCGCTCTCCCCGCGCGACGCCCTGCGCATGCAACTGTATCTGGAACAGCGCGGCCCGACGCCGGAACGTCCGTGACCAGTTCCCCGCCCGACGCCCGCAACGAGGTACTCGCCCTCGGTCGCGCCTGGACCCGACTCGGCGCTGCGTTCACCGTCGAGCCGCAACGCACGCCTGTCGATCTCGAACACCTCATCGCCAGGACGGCCACCGTCGCCCCACTCGATGAGCGGCTGTTCATCATGGCACCGACGTGGCTGGCCGGCCGTCATACACTTGTCGATGCCCGGAGATTGACCGCGACGCTTCGACCGCTCACTGACAAAGCGTCAGCGGTCGCCGGCGCGATGTTGAGCATCGCCGCGGAATCCACGACGGGGCAGACGGCCCTCCACGCCGGCCTTGCTGTCTACCACAAACTCCGTCGTCCTGAGCCACTCTTCGACGCACTCCTGACTCATCCCAAGCTGCTCGCCCTGGTGAAAGCGGAGACGCTAGCGGTCTATCGTCGCTGGGACCTCTGGCACGACGATGCCACCCTCGCTTGGGACGCGTTGCGTCCGATACGATGGACGCTGCACCACTGTCCCGAGCTTCGCTTTCGCGCACTCCTCGGCAGCGGATTGGACGCCGGCGTTGCAACCGCACTGGCCGAGCATCCGGCTACGATCACCGAGCTCGCCAATGTGACTGGCGCCACCTACGCCGCCACGCACGTCGCTGCCACGCGTCTGGCGGCTCGGGGGCTTCTCGATCCACCGTCCCGCGCCGCTGGCCCGAAACGCTGGCGCGCATCGCCCGCACTTCTCCGCGCCGCGGCCGCTGCGTTTCAAGCGTAGACCCAACCACGTGCGCCGCAGCCGGCGTTTACGTCTCGATGTCGACGCGGTTGCCAGCGGCTCGATGCTGAGCATATCGCACGCTTATCTTCGCACCCAAATGGCGACGCAAGCTTCACTGTTCGACCAGCTCTGTCGATTGCCCACGCATCACGACCCGCAAAGACTCAGCGGCGTCAGGCAAGCTACGCGGCGGGCGACAATGCGGACCTACCGCCAAGGGTTCATGAGGCACGAGTCTTCTAGGCTATTGAGCACGGCCAACTAACTACTGCGCAATGACACCTACGCATACAGAAGGGTTATTCGCCGATTTCGGCGAGCGGATTGCCGCTTACTCGGGTGGCGGCAGTCTCACGGATGGTGCTGGAGTGACCCTGAGTGGTCAGTTTCACGCGGTCCAATTGCAGAACGGCGACGTCGTCATCGTGTTTGAAACCGTGCGGCTAACGCAAGCGATCCTCAGTGGGAACGTCCAAAGCATATCGGGCACGACGACGGACGGTTGGACGATGGAATCCGAGGGCCCGTTCACTCCATTCGAATGGGGGCTCGGGCTTGGATCAAGCGCCAGAGTAACGCTGTATGCCCGGGCCCTACTCATGCATGCCCCCCAGGCGTCGAGCGCACCGGCCACATACCGGTATGGAATAACGAATTTCGAGTTTACGCCGACCCATCAAACAGAGTACAAGCAACCGAACAGATGGGCGATTGATCATACCTCGTACCGACTGTCCACTGGGAAGGGGCCCATTGACGTGACGGTATTCGAGTTGCCGAGCTCGCGCTCGACCCTTCGCCGAATCAAGCGTCAAAAATCTGCTGCAGTAACCGCCGAGATTCGTTGCCCCGCTTGGCCCGTTGGTGAACTTGATGCCATTGCGAACACCTTGGTTCGTGTGCTTTCAATCGCGCGTGGCACCAAGGTCGAATGGCTGTATCGCGATCGTCTGGATGCATCGGGCCGGGTAGTAGAGCACTATCACGAGGCTAGGATCACCAAACCGTATTCCCCATTTCCACCACTGGATCCCGCCAGCATCGCGGAAACGAAGTCCTTTGTCGAAGGCGGCTTCTCTGCTTACAACGAGCGACGCGAGGCATATCGCCTGGATCACATTACCAATGCCTATATCGAGGCTCGCATCGATTCGCACTACGTCGAGGCCCGAGGAGTACTGCTCGCGGTTGCCCTTGAAGGGCTCAAACACGCGCTCGCGGAGCAGCAAGGCAAGGACGGCGGCTGGGTCGTACCCGAAAAGAAGGCAAAGACATTGGCTAGCGACATGGCGGCTGCTATCAGCGCGGCTCTCGCGGCAAAGAATATCGACCCCGCGATCATTAGCCACGCTACGTCGCGAGCGCCGTTGAAGGGGTTGTTCCGCAAAACCTTCCGGCAATTGCTGCACGCGCTGGACGACGCACTTGGAATCAAGCCGCTTGCGGGTGAGGAGCTGAGCTTCTTTATCAAAAGCCGCGATTCGCTCGTTCATCAGGGACGATTCGTACGTCCGCTCGACGGCACGACACAGGGCGGGTCACTGCCCCATAACATGGTCGAGGAGCTGCTGTTCGATACGTACGTGCTAGATCACTACTTTCTCGCGCTGCTCAATTATCGAGGGGCGTTCCACGACGTTCGCACACCGACCGTCGCCGAACCAACTGCGAAGATTGAATGAATGGAGATATGTACCGGAGCTCAACCCTCCCTTGCCCGCTTGCGCTGAAGCGGCACAGCACACGCGGAATCTACCAATCACCCGGTTCATACGCGTCAAATCTCGGCGCACAACTCGAAGAGCCTGCCGCCGCGTGTCGCAGCGTCACGAAGGCCATCTGTCTCGCCGAAACCGTTGGTCGGGCGCCATCTGAGTGGGAAGCACTGGGCGCGGGCACGTCGTAGTCTCGAGAATGCGGATGACACCTATTCCCCCAAAGGATCAACGCGTCATCGCGCCCTTGCATGCGTCATCGTCTCTTGCCAACCTCGCCCTAAGGGACCGCGACAACAGACGTGTCCCGCGGTGTCAGTGACTGGAGCCGCTCGGTGTACGACATGCGAGCAGTGGGCGACAACGGACGGAAGGCCGAAGCCCAGCTGATCGCCGGCATCCGCGCCGGCGACCGGACCGCATTTAGGACAAAGCAACGCGAACGGCGTCACTATGTTGATCAGCCATGTGCGCCCTTGATTCAGTCGAATCTTCCTCCCCCGCAAGGAGTGCCATCGAGGAGATGACCCGGCTGACGAAGAAATCATGGACATACTCGAACGCCGTGACCTCAAATGGGTCAGTCCCTCTGACAGTCTCCTTCGCCCGTTTTGCTCTCTGCGGCCCCACGCCTTGCCACGCATCAGGTTGACTCCGATCTTGCATCTGGCACTGAGGGTCAACCAGGGAAATCAGGATGCTCAAGCGACTCCGGATTAAGAATTTCCGCAGCATTCAGAACACAGAGATGAGCTTTGCACCGTCTGGCCTCACGGTGCTCATCGGAGCGAATGGGTCGGGGAAATCCAACATTATAAGGTCACTGGATTTCGTCGGTACTGTGGCTCGCGACGGCTTAGCCGCCGCATTGAATACCCAGCGTACGAGAGAGGCGTTGTTGCCAAAGGCACTCTCGCGACGGGAGCTTCGCGATGCGCAGACGATTCTCGAATATGAATTCGAGTTCCCCAATCCTACCTGGTATCCGAACAACGAGCCACCACTGTCGGTAAGACATAGGCTCGCACTGGGGCCGTCCGCGGGTGTTCACATGGCCCGGCTCGCAACCGAAAGTCTCCAGTTCGGCAATCCCTTGGTGGCTCAATATTACTTCGACAAAGAGCAACGGCGGCGAAGTCCAGAGTTGCCTCCTGCCTTTAGAGAATCGTCGTTCGCGTTGGTGCGCACAGATGTTGGATCGATCACGTTCCGGGCTACTCCATCAATCGATGAGTTCCCTGAACTATTTCTTGGCTGGCTCGGTTTGCAGTTTCTTGCGACAGCGCCTCGTGATGAATCCACACCATCCATCGAGATGCAGCTGCAGCAATTGCTGGCACGACTTGATGAGAGCGGTCGACCGACCACTAACGCGACCGCCGAGTCTCCGACGGAGGTCAGTCGGTTCCGAGACTCATTTCTCACGTCGAAGTACGGCGGTGCGCTTTCGCTTTGCTCCGAGGCGACGGCATTCCGTGAGAATATCGCCGCGATCAAGCGGTACGACCTTCAACTGGTCGAGCTTCGTCGCGAGCAGGATGTGCGGACTGATGATACTATGACCAGTGATGGAGGGGGACTGCCGTCCGCCATGCGACAATTGCGGGCCAACGACGACAAGTCATCATGGCAACGCCTAACCTCTACCCTTCACGCTATCGCGCCACACATTGTCAATGCTTCAGTTTCCAAACTTCGCAATGGCAAAGAATTTGTGAAGTTTTTGGAGGAGCGGCTCGACAGGCCCGTGGAGTCGTGGGAGTCTTCCGATGGCACGTTACGCGCTCTCGCTATTCTTCTTGCCCTGGAAGACCCTTCAGCTGGCGTGATACTTATCGAAGAACCCGAAATAGGCTTGCACCCTTGGGCCGTGCGGATACTAATCTCGCATATGCGCGCTGTCGTCTCGGAGCGCAATCTGCAGGTTGTGCTGACCACTCACTCACCTCATGTGCTGGAAAGCGTGGAACCTGACGAAGTGGTGCTGGTCACACGTGACGAGTCGGGAACGGTGATTCGCTCCCTACGTGAGGCTGCACCCTTGGCCAAACTCGAAATGGGCGAGGTCGGCCGCCTTTGGGTCTCGGGGCTTCTTGGGGCAGTGCCTGGCGCTGAGTGAGGCGTCGACCCTTGACACCTTTCCGACCATTTGTCGGTTTCATCGTCGAAGGCTTCGGAGAATTCAACAGCTATCGATCAATCCTCTCCCGCGGCCTTTCGCGCGACACCCGCGACTTGCCCATCAACAACGCGGCTGGCTGGGGCACCTTAGTTGCGCGACTCGAGGAGAAGATAGAGGAGTTGGTAATAACCTGGCATCCCATACACGTGATTGTCACAGCTGACGCACGCGACGCGAAATACAGTTGCCACACTTTCAAGGGAGACCTGCAGAGACGAGCAGACTGTTGGCTCGACGCTCACGGAATGGACGCTCGATGCATTCCCCTACCAGATACCATCTCGATAGTGATTCAAGATCGTGCTTTCGAGACGTGGCTTATCGCCGACTTGGAAGGACTACGGTTGGCTAAGAACGACGTTTCGGTCGAGCCACGACCGCCATGGCGAAATGTGGATCTCGAAGAACCCCATCCTGCCGACTGGCTCCGTGAGCGGTTGCGCCAAGATTACCATCTGAAGGACCCCTTCCTGGCCAAGCGCCTGGCAAAGCACATCGAGGCTTCGCGAATGGCCGCGTGCAGTCGATCCTTTCGCAAGTTTTGGAAAGAGGTGCGACGCGCCATGCTCGATGCAGGCAGAAGCTATTAGGCCGGAGCGCGCGCCACAAAACAAGGAATGGTATGGGATACTCCACACCGCACTCTGTCCGCGACCTCATGAAGGCAGCACGTCTTTTCGTCTACACGCGACTTTCGCATTCATTGCCAACGTCGGGGCACTGCATAGTCAAAGCAGATACTGGCTGCCACTCGCGAGATAGACTTGTGCTCTATGATGGCGAGTCAACTCGGCCCATCGTACCATTTGGCCGCGCAAGGCACTTGCGACCGTCAGCTTGCCAACGCGAAGGCAGGGCTAAGTGCAACCGCGGCGTCAACGATAACTACAAAATGTCGCTAGTCTCTGAGCACTCCAGGCTTCATCGAGACTGATCGAGAAGATCACACCGTAAATGCGGCCTGAGCGGGCTGGGTTGTTGAGTAGACCGGTGCTCACCAGTCGCAGCATAGCGTAGCGCGAGAAATCAGGCAACGTATCGAGGACGTCCCTGACTTCATCGGCGCAATGCCGAGCAGCGTAGCCCTCGTACACCGCTCCAAACGTCTTCGAGCTGGTCACGGTGTCACTGCGCCACGTGTCCACTGTATCCATTTCCGAGAGACTCCACCCAGCTGGCGTAGCATCTTTGATACCGGATCGAACCTCGCGGTAAAGTGACTCTGCTACAGCCTTGCTCGATGTCTGCATCTGACACACGAGTTCGGACGACCGCACAACCTTAACGCCAGGTGTGGTATCGGTGCGGACATCAACGTCGCAGCCAGGATAGGTACCGTTAGACGTAGGGAATCCTAGAATTCCTGATTCGATCGCGTTGCCGTATCGGACTAGAGAACGATGCTGCTTCCAAGCCACGGTCATGCCGATGAATCTGTCGGCGCCTCCCTTTGCGAGTCGTGATACGATCCCAGCAACATCTGAACGCGCGGTTCGCTTGTCCGCCTCGGCGTGGTCTCTTGCTACGCCGGGTTGAGTACTCGTGTCTTTCACCCCGCGGCGTCGCTCAGCTAACGATGGAGCACCTGCGGCCGGGGCGTGACTAGAAGTGTCCGCGAGCTGAGTGGTGTCGGCATCGTGAGATGAACGCCCATTAATTGTCGCGACGAGCGCTACGACGAGCAGGCCAACTGTTGTGATGAGTACGGCCAATCCTCGAATGAACGAATTCGACGGCGTGGCGAAATACAACAAAAGGGCAATCACTGCGATCGAGAACAAGGCGATTACCACATTCGGTTGCGCTTCGATCGAGAGTCCACCCAGTGCGATGACGACTATTGCGAGGATCAGCGCGCCGATAATCGTGGGTAAAGCCCGTCGTGATACACGTCGAATAGCTATCGATAGAGCGCTACCCAGACGTCTGATGCCCATATCGCCTGCGGAAGGACCTTCGGAGGCGTGTTGCGCCTCGGCCTCTGTCTTGATTGGTCCGCTCCGAGGCTCATTCCTCTGAGTTTCATGGGCCACACCTATTTCTCCAAGAGCAGCGCCTGGCAACTCTCGAACAACGCCCCGCACGTCTGTGACAGACGCAAGATCTTGGGTCGATGCGCCTCGTGGTGTAGTTGGGGCCGTGGCTGACCGAGTCGCGTCCACGGACAACGTATCGACGGCCACTTGGCCTACGCGTAGAATCAGCGATACTTTGTCGCCGCGTTCGATTGGCACGGTGTTACCGGCTCGGAATTGTCCGGACTCCTCCCGCCATTGGAGATCATCGCCATGGAGAGTTCCGCGATACGAGGTAATCCTGTTGTCCGTGGCTACAATCCCGACATCGACGGGAGGAGTGATGGTAGCCGATCCCGAAGTAATCGCCACATGTAACCGGTGGTCGACCAATGAACAGCGACTGGCGTCAAGTCGCACCTCAATTGGTGCGACTATTTCCCACTTAGCGAGTTGGCTGATTAGAGTGATGTCCGGCCATAGAGAAAAGAATTCGCGCACCAGATCGTCGATTCCCTCGTACGGTGGAACGCTCGCACGCAGTTCCCCCATAATCGCGTTCCATTCGCCGCCTCTGCGACCCATCACGCTGGTAACCGCATCCCCTTGTGCGCTCAGCATGTGACGCGCCCATGGTTCACCCGCGTCGACCCACTGAGGGGTACGCTCGAAGTAATCGTAGCGTAGGAGCTGGTACGGAGTCTCCGGCCCGCCGGCGTATCGCTGAAAGAAGACTGTCTGTCCGTCTACAACAAGACGCCCCTGCACAAGGGAGTTGATGATCGAACCCAGGCTTTCTATGGGAGCGAACTTGTGGATCGCCCGAACATGCGGCGTGCTTATCGTCTGCCGAGACAAGCGAGAGCTGCCTGGTTCCGCTCGCAGGTCCAGCCGCGTCATCAGGTTTTCGAGCGCTGCGTCCGTGCCGGTCGCGAGAACGCGAATCTCCACACTACGATAATCAATAACAGACGTCGCAACGGCGGCTTCGAACCGCCCGACCGCGTCATCCGTCATATCCCATTTTCTCCTGGCGCAGACCACGCTAACGCTTCAATTGCCGCCACGAACATCCGGTAGGGAAAGCCGGACCCTCTGGGCGGTCTCAAGAAAACACCGGACCAGTTCTCCTTGATCACCGCGGCGTCCAGGAGCGAACCGACTCCCAGAAGTATCCGCTTCCTGAGCCCCAAAAGTTCTCTGCGATGTAGGCCAGTCGCCCGTTTAGCTGCGCGAACCAGGCTTCACGAGTCTCATGGAAACCCTGCAGTACCCCCTCTCCAAATTCACGGTCATGATAAATCCGCTCTAACAGTGGCGTCACACGCGAATCGAGAAAACGGCCAAAGTCGGCCCACATCCTTATCACTCCACCCGCCTGATTGATTTGAGCAGCTCTTAGAGACATGAGAAACTGTGTTTCTATGTAAGCCGTGAGCAAAGTGTCGCTCTTTAAGTCTGTCATCGTCTCCATACCGATACTGGCCAAACGCTCCCTGAACAAATCATGGGTGCTCGAAGCAGATCGATTCATCGCCTCGGAATGAAAGAAGTACGACATACCAAAGCCTGGCGCAAAAAGCGGTCGTTCAGAGCGATAATAGAAGCGGAACTCGTCTGTAAGAAGTCTGCTTAAGAATGCCCAAGAATTCGCATGAAGAGCATTCACAGCCGCTGTCATATACAGAAACCCCGCCATGACATTCGGGACTGACGTAATCTGTGGCAACCCTGGATCATCCTTAGTGGCGGACGTGATGTGCTCAACGAGAGACTTGAATGCTGGGAAGGAAGACACGTCATCCATTTGCGCACTCGCAATGTCGAGAGCATACGCTTCCTGTTGCGTGCTAAGAAGCGCTTTCACGAGTTGGCGACCTAAACGTGGATCGAGGGTGGCGCCCTTAGGTCGGAGGCCAGCCCAGGTTTCGTCGAATGTCTCGCGTGCATGAACAAAGCGGAGTTTTATTTGTTTTGACTGGCCTTCCGCCAGCTCTTGACGGATAGCGCGAATGACCTCACCTATCTCCGGCTGACGTTCAGACGTCTGCGGCATCACTGGGGGGCCAGGCGGAGGCGCGCCCGGCTCAGGCCCACCTGTGTCACCTCGGATGCTCTCCACTATAGCACGCAGTTCGGCGACCGACTGGATGCGCTCGGATGGCTCTTCCAGAACCACTCTCTTAAGAACTTCGTCTCGAATTCGTACGACGCGATGGTCTCTCGCCAGCTCCTGGTTGCTAAACCCGTCGGTTTCGACGCGCTCTCGATAGATAAACCTGCCGGTCAGCATATAGAACAGCAGCTTGCCCAGCGAATAGATGTCCGCCGAAACCGTGACGTCAGCAATGCCGCCTTTCTCTTGTTCAGGCGCCATGAACCATCGCGCTCCGACGGTTTCAGTCGGTTCAGTCACTCGATCGGCGCTGGTGGTCTCGCGGAGCAGGCAGATACCGAAATCAGAGACGAGCGGCTCGCGCAGTGACGTGTCCAAGAACAGTATGTTGTCGGGTTTGAGATCGCGGTGCACAATCTCACGCGAGTGGGCCGATTCCACGCCGCGCAGGATACCAACAAAAATTTCCAGCGATAATTCAACGCGGCCCGTGATCAGTTCGAGCTGCTGTTCCAGACTCGTTACTGCCAACGGCATCACGATATATCCGTGGACAGCCCCATCTTCTACCTCTTCGAGATTCTGATCAAGGATCGGCATTACATTCGACGCGCCAGCCTTGGAAAGGGCCGCGTGAGCTCGAACCTCGAAGAGAAAACGAGCGCGCCGTTTCGGCTTGCTCGTCTTGATCACTTTGATCGCAACCACCGGCTGACCCTCACCACTGATTGCTTTGTAGACATCTCCTTGGCCGCCATTGCCGATCAATTCGCCCAATCGCCAAGAGCCGAGGGTTTTCGGGATACTCATTGAGGCTCAGTTCGGGACCGATAACGCTAAGGTAGAGCTGGTACTCTAATGCGGGCGTTATCGTACCGCTATCTGGTCGCGTAGATGGAGGTTCGCGACTGGGCTACCGTTCCCTGACGCAGATCCCATGGCATCCAACGCGAATATCCGCGCTCCAGCTGCGGCGAAGATCGAGGTGCTCGCGCGGCGAGCTCAAGGCGACAATTTGATCTGAGCGCAACGAACTCATGACGCTCGCCGAGGCATGGTGCGCGTCGGTCCTGAGCGTCGAGACGCTAGGTCGCCTTATCCGTAAAGGGAGGTTGCCGAATGCCGGACGCAAGTTCGCGCCGCGCATACACCGCGGCGATTTGCCTCTACGACGACAGAATAGCGATGCTGCTGCGCCTGACGCAGCAGCGTATGATCCCGTCGCCGATGCCCGGTCGTTTCTCGAGCGCGGTCTCCATCGTAGATGGCGAGCACGGCAAGCCGAACGGCCGGTACGAAGTCAACGGGAAGTGGATGCGCACGCTCGGGAGCGCGGCTGTCGCGTCCGGCTGTTTTCAAAGGGCGAAGGGAGGCACGTTTTACAGGGACCACTGGATCCCCGGGTCGCGCTGCTGACGTGCTACCGGCAGCCCACAAACGATGCGCTCCTCGCGGTCATGAGCGAGGAGCGGAAAGTACGTGACGCTGCAGCCGTCGATCGAGCATGACCCGCGCGAAACAGGTCAAGCAAAACCTAAGTCTATGGAGCGGAGGGGGATCGAACCCCTGACCTCCTGGTTGCAAACCAAGGCACAGGGTATCCGAAGTCCGTCAACTTGACGTCGTTCAGAGGGAAACCGGGCATCGGCGCCGTGGTTCCCTGTCCGGATGACGGAGTTTGCCGGGAGAAACGGGCCGAGAAACAGGCCAACCCTGTACCGTCCAATTGCACGGGTGGCCGCGCGCGCGTGGCCCGCGCGCGTGCGCCCCGCCGCGAAAGGCAACCTCCGATACGCTTGCATGAGTCGGGCCCCAGCGCCATCCGTTGAGGACTGTGTCCGCTCAACTGTTCGGCCGGAAATGGGTTTGGGTGGTCGTGGGCATCGCCTGGCTCGCGGCAAGTGTATCCAGTGCGGTCCTGTATTTCGTCGCCGCGAGCCCAAGCGGCCACGCCGACCTCCTGCAAGGGCTTTTGCTCAACGGTCTGGTGTGGGCGTACTGGGTCGCCCTTGGCCCGCTCATTGTCTGGATCACCCGCCGGATCCCGATCCGCCCCCCTCGATCGGTGAACCTCGGCGCACACGCGGCAGTCGCAATGGCTTGCGCCGCGGTCCACGCGGTGGGGTTGGTCTTGCTCGCCAAGGCCGTCGGCTATGGTCAGGGCGAGACGTTCACCACAGCTTGGCTTGGGGTCATGTCCACGGCCGCGATCCCGGATTTCTTTCTCTACAGCGCGATTGTCGCCGCGATCACCGCAGTCGATGCCGCGGAGGAAACGCGCCGTCGGGAAACGCAGGCCGCCGTGCTGTCGGCCGAGCTGTCCGCCGCGCGCCTGGATGCCCTGCTCCTACAGCTGCAACCACATTTCGTGCTCAACACGCTCAACACCGTGGCGATCCTGATTCGCGAGGCGGCCCCCACGGACGCATTGAACGTCGTGCTCGACCTGGGTGCGCTGCTGCAGAGTATGCTCAGCAAGACGGGCCAGCAGGAACACACGCTGGCCGAGGAGATCGCATTCTTGCGGCGGTACTTGAACATCGAGCAGGTCCGATTTGCGGATCGATTGCAGACCGCGTTGGAGTTCGAGGACGGCTTGGGCAGCGCCGCGGTGCCCCGATACGTACTCCAGCCGATCGTCGAGAATGCGTTGCGCCACGGGATCGCCCGCTCCGAGTCGCCTGGGACAGTGGCGATTGCGGCGTGGCGAACCGATGGTCGCTTATGGCTGCGCGTGACCGACAGTGGTCCGGGTTTGCCACCGGATGTGGAGCGCGGGATCGGTCTCGCGAATGTCCAGCGCCGGCTCACGCACCTGTACGACACCAACTGCGCGCTGGCGATCGATCGGGACGCCTCCGGCAACACCGCGGCGACGATCTGGCTTCCGTATCGACTGCTCGCGGAGGACGAGTGAGTGAAGCGTTGATCCGGACCCTCGTCGTGGAGGATGAGCCGATCGCACGCCGAGGTCTGATTGGTTTGCTCGCGGCCCATCCGGATATTCGGGTGGTGGCCGAGTGCCGATCGGCCGCGGCCGCGGCGGTGGCGATCCGCGACGAGCGTCCCGATCTCATGTTCCTCGACATCCAACTCCCGATCGCGGACGGATTCACTTCGACCGACGGCGTTGCCTCCGACGCCCTTCCGGTCATGGTGATCACGACCGCGTACCCCGACTACGCATTGCGAGCGTACCAGCATGGGGCGATCGCGTATCTGGTGAAACCGTTGACCCAGGAAGGCGTCGACGGCGCGCTCGAGCGCGCGCGCGCGTTGATTCAGACGCGGCGCCTCGTCGCGCCGTCGGAATTCACCGCGCGGCTCGCCGTTCGCGTCGATGACGGCATCGAGGTGGTGCGTGCGAGCGACATCGACTGGATAGAGGCCGAGGACGACTATGCGCGGATCCACATCGCGGATCGCTCGCGGCTGGTCCGAGATACGATGGCGGAACTGGAACGGTCGCTCGACCCGAAGCAGTTCATCCGCGTCCATCGGTCGGTGATCGTGAACATCGATCGCGTGAAGGCGATCCGCCCGCTGGCCAACGGACGCCACATCCTCGTGCTCACCACCGGCGCACGGATCGAAACAAGTCGCGCGCGACGATCGGCCCTATCGGCCGCTTTCGGACGAGACCTGTAACGCCGCCACTCCCGCGCGCGGTTCACCGACGAGTCGCGACGGGTTGCTCGGGCGCGACGACCGTTCGCCGACGGTTCGTTGCCCACCCTCTCGTCACGTCGCTACCGTGTGGACGTGGCCGCCCTGGTGGCGCGAGAGCGACTGTCGGTCGACTCGGTCGTCACCATTCACATTGCGCCCAGGGCCTGGGCGCCAATCGCCGACAGCGTACAAACGGGGTATTAATGCGACTTGCTCTTGTGCTCGTATCGTGCATCGTGGCGCAATCCGCCGTCGCGCAGGACACGGTGGACGTGCGCGCTGACCGCGCGTCGGTGATCAATTGGCCATTGGAGCGGCCCTATGCGTCGCGCTTCGAGGCATGGCGCTTCTCGGGTGGCGATTCGGCGCGGTTGTTCGCCGGCCGGAACGTCGTCACCCATCGCGACATCGATGGCCGAGCCGCGCTCGTCGTCGCGGCCGACGGCGACTCGCGGGACACAATGCAATTCGACCTCCACACGCTCGCGTTCCTCGGTCCAACCAAGACGCCCCACGCCCCGGACGCGTTCCATGGGTCGACCTCCGACATCATGGTGGAATTTTTGCCGCGACGGCTGGGCGTGGTCTACCGCGCGCGCCTCTGGTCCGAAGGGCAGCCTTCGAGCGAAACGCATCTGTATGAGACGCAGCGTCGGGAAGACATCGTGGTGTTCGCCAAACGGTACCACGACGTGTGGGTGGTCGACGATCGGAACGCGACGACGCGCAAGCTGGTCAGCCGGCTGTGGCTGATCGATCGGCCGCCGTACATGCTGCGCTGGGAGTTCTACGACGCGCCGGAAGCCGGCAGCCGGATCGTCGCCAGCCAAGAGGCAATCGGCAACTAGCGGGCGACGCTCGGCACCGCAAAACTGTGTCGGAATCCGCGGACTGAAGCGGACTTCATCACTGGCGCGCCGTGACCTGCGCATCGCCGTACGCGCCGTGGAGTCGCCCGTCCACGGCAAAGTCCCGGATCATCTTGAAATAGCCCGGCGCATATTGCGTCATGGTGCGCGAGCCATCTTTGCCCGTCTCGAATAACGTCATGCCGTGCTCCGCGTGCGGATAGTACGCGATGGTGAACGGCCGCCCCTGGGCCACGAGGGTATCGAGGCGCCGGCGCGTCTCCGCACTCGGCGCTTGGTAATCCTCCCCACCCAATATCCAGAGTTGTGGAACGGTGTTGCTCCGCAACACCGGCATGGGATCGTAGTAGAATGGGACTTGCCAGTCGAACTGCGGGGCCATCGCCCGCAGCTCTTGCTCCGAGCGAGGCAGAAAGAGCCAGGTATAATCGCCTTCGAGATGCTTATACCAACGGGCTTGGCGGTACTTGGCCCGGAGCGAATCGAATGGACGAACCCCTTGGTGAAATTGCTCGTCCAGATATTCTCCGCGGCGCGCGCCACCGACTGCCCAGCGGCGATCTCATCGGCGGAGTACCCCCGCTCCCGGAGTTGCAGATCGACCGACTCTTGATCCTCGTCGATGACATTGACGGCCAGCCCGTAGCAGACGATGACAAAATCCACCGGGGCGCGATGCGCAGCGAGCGGCTCCACCCATCCAGCCTGACTGCCACCTTGGTATCCGATACGCCCCACGCGAGGACCCGCCATCCGCCGCGCCACGCGCATCGCGGCGACTCCATCATCCGCGAGAATATTGTAATCCTGGGTGTATTTGCCGCCGGACTTTCCCGTCCCGCGCTTGTCGAAGACAAAAGCCCCGACGCCGACGGCCGGCAGCATGCGCTGCAGGAAGAAGCTCGTCAGTGCGGGCGTCGGGGCCGATCCGTGTATCATCACGACGACCGGAACCTTGTCGTTTCCCTCCGGCATCACGAGACGGCCGGCGAGCATCACGCTGTGACTCTCGAAGGTCGTGTCTTTGACCACGAGCGGCACGCGTTGTCCCGGCACGCCGTCAAACTGAATACCGTTTCCCCCGCAATCCGAAAACGCGAGCTTTTTTCCGTCCGGCCGGCCGGTCTCGCCAAAGGTGCTGACCCACCTGCCGCCAGCGGACTGATACAGCCCGCCGGTCTTTCCATCAAACGTGGTCCAGCGCAACGTGTCTTTCTCTTCGGGCGCTATGTCGACCAACGTGCCGTTGGTCAGCCGGTAGCTCCCGATGTAGCAATCCGGGGCCTGTTGGGCGCGGGCGAGAGCGGCCGCACCAAGAAACAAGAAGACGGTGGCGTGCGTAAGTGAATGCATAGGTTGGGACATGAATAACCCCGCACCAGGACTTCGCCTTGGATGGATTCAATGTCAGGAGAGTCGTAGATCGGAGTCATGCCCGTGTGCCCGAGCACGCCCACGACTGGCCGGTGATCTCGGTCTTCGTGATGGGCGGATACCTGAACGAGACGGAGATCGGAACGAAGTTCATCGCTGGCCCATCCGTGGTTTTCTACAACCCGGGCGCCGCTCATCGCAATACCATCGCGGCTGACGGGTTCGAGCAGATCGAGATCGAATTCGATGCGACTTGGCTCGGACGCTCGTTCCTGCCAATCATGCCCGTCCGGCACTGGATCGGCGCCCACGCGACACACCTTTTTCGCGCGTGTGGACCGAGGGGATCCGAGATTCACCTCCGCACGGCCGTGCGGCGATTCCTGAGAACCGCGAGCGCGGGCCCACGCGCGAGCCCGTCGCCTGGATCGACGGGATAGCGCAGCGACTGAGGGTAAATCCGAGTGTGCGAGTCAAGGATCTCGCGTTCGCGATCTCTCGCCATCCGTCCTGGGTCGGATCGGCGTATCGGCAGGCAACGGGAGAAGGCGTATCGGCGACGGCCGCTCGTTTCCGAGTCGAGCGCGCGGGGCGCTTGCTCCGTGAGTCCGAGTTGCCATGCGCTCGGATTGCGCTCGAGGCGGGGTTCTACGATCAGAGTCACATGAACCGCACATTCCAGCGCGTGCTTGGCCGCTCGCCAACGGAAGTCAGGGCCGACCGCCTGAGATTTCGCACACCACTTGGTACGGACCACACGGCGATTGTTGGACCTTGACCTGTGATGCGGCCGCGCCGAACGATTGCGGCATGCAGAACGAGATTCGCATCGTCAGCCCCGGGCACGATCGCATGATGCGGCGCCTCTGCTCGATCGGTCTCTTCGCGGCGACCGCCGGATGCAGCCACGGCCACTCCACGCCGAGCGGGCTTTCGGTCGCGGCCGATGGCCCGCCGCGTCTCCCGACGGGCGTTCGACTCGACCCAGCCGGCCGCTCGATCGCCGTTGGTAACATGCCGCTGGCCGCGCTTGCCTCGCCGGACGGGCGATGGCTGGTGCTGAGCATGTCGGGATATCGCGAGCAAGGCATCGAAGTCATCGACCGCGAAAAAGGCATCGTCGTTCAACAGATCGAGCAACCCGGCGCCTTCCTCGGTCTCGCCTGGAGCGCCGACCATCGCAAGCTCTACGCGTCGGGCGGCGTAGCCGACGCCGTATACATCTACTCCTGGCAGTCGGCGGCCACGCGGCCGGCGACGCTCACCGACAGCATCGTCCTGGGCCATGCGCCTGGCGACTCGACTCCGGGTACGCGCTATCCCGCCGGCGTCGGCATCTCGCCCGACGGGCGCACCCTATACGTCGCCGAAGATCTCAGTGACTCGCTGGCCATCATCGACCTGGCCACACGCCGGGTCACCCAGCGCGTGAGTATCGGCGCGTTTCCGTACGGCGTAGCCGTCGGGCCGGACGGGCATGTCTATGCATCGGCATGGGGGAGCGACTACGTCGCGGTGTTTCATGAGAACGGCACTGGTCACCTGATTGCCGACCGCCCTATCAACCCCATTCGCCATCCCTCGGCCCTTCTGCTCACGGCCGACGGGCGCCGACTCTTTGTCGCGTCGGCGAGCACGGATCGCGTGGGCATCGTCGATCCCGTCTCGCGCCGCGTCCTTGGCTGGCTCGATGATTCCCCGCCCGACGGCGTGACCGAAGGCAGCACGCCGAACGCGCTCGCGCTCGACCGCGACGGCACCCGATTGTTCGTCGCCGAGGCGGACGCCAACGCGGTCGCCGTGTTCGACCTCCAAACCAACACGCGCGTTGGACGTATCCCGACGGAGTGGTATCCCTCGGCGCTCCTGGGCCTCGGCGACTCGCTGTGGATCGTGAACGGCAAAGGCCATGGCGCCGGACCCAACCCGCGCGGGCCTCAACCGAATATCCCAGTCGCCAATTTCGAGGCCACGAGCTACACCCTCGGTCAGTTGAACGGCTCCATCACCGTCGTACCCACCCCGCGCGGCGCGGCGCTCGATGCGCTGTCGGCTCGCGTCGCCCGCGCGAACGGATGGGATGTGCCGCATGAGGGACGGGCGCACTATCCCCCGATCACACACGTCGTCTACATCATCAAGGAAAACCGCACCTACGACCAGGTATTCGGTGACCTGACGCAGGGCGATGGTGACACCTCACTCCTTTTTTTCCCACGCGCGATATCGCCCAACCATCACGCGCTCGCGGAGCGGTTCGGCCTCTTCGACCGGTTCTTTACCAACGCCGAGGTCAGCGAGCAGGGTCATCCCTGGTCGACGTCCGCGTACGTCACGGACTACTCCGAAAAGAACGCCCCGTCCACCTATAGCAACAAACGTCCGGAACCAGACGAGCTCGGGGAGACTGACGAACCGGCGAACGGCTACCTCTGGGACGCCGCGCGGAAGGCGGGCATTACGTTCCGCGACTACGGCGAGTACGTCGAGAGCATCCGGCGCGATTCGACGAAGCCGCCCGTGTACCGCGCCCTCAAGGCGGGCCTGGCACCATACACGAGCCCGATCTATCCGCCGTTCGACATGTCGATCCCCGATCAGGTCCGCGCGGATGCGTGGCTCGCGGAGCTGCACGGATTCGAGCGCGAGGGGAAAATGCCGGCGCTGGAGATGATGCACCTGCCATCGGACCACACGGCTGGTCCGCGAAAGGGGATGCGGACACCTCGCGCCTGCATGGCCGACAACGATCTCGCGCTTGGCAGAATTATCGAGGGTCTCTCACGGTCGCCGTTCTGGAGTAGCACCGTCGTGTTCGTGCTCGAGGACGATGCGCAGGATGGTCCGGACCACGTCGACTCGCACCGGTCCGTCTTCCTGGCGATCTCGCCGTGGACTCATGGCGGCGTGTTGCACCGCTTCGTCAACACGACCGACGTCGTCGCGACGATCGAGGACATCCTGGGCCTCCCTTCCCTCTCGCAGTACGACCATTTTGGCCGGCCGTTGCGCGACATCTGGAATGACCATCCGGACCTGCGCCCGTACGTCGCGCTCACGCCGAGCCAGCCGATGGCCGAGGTGAACGTGGCGAGCGGTCCGGAGCCCCATCTCGATTTGTCGCGCCCCGACCGCATCGACGACGGGCTCTTCAACCATCTCCTATGGCGCGAGGTCAAGGGGCCCAACGTGCCGTATCCGTCCCTCCACCGCGCGCCAGTCCAGGAGTTGGTGCGCGGCCAGTGAAGAGTGGCTACATGTTCGGGTGTTTCGCGGTTGGCCAGCAGACGTTCGGGAGACGGCGGCGAGATGCCCAAGGGGTACCGTTCGCGCGCCATTAGAGCCGCGTTCTCCTAGCCACCCGTTCCTGACGGCGAGGTCTTCCTGACGATGCGCCCCAAAGCCCAGCTCGATTCCAACACGTTCAAAAACGACCACTTGCTCAAGGAGTGTCTCCATAAGGATGCATTTCACATCACGCTAGGAAGATCCGGGGGGCATGTAGCGAAGATTCAATCGGCGCTGATACTCCTCGATCATGCCGCGATCACGAATGGGGATCTGTCCGCGCAGATCTACGGCAAGTCGACGGCAGATGCGGTGCTGGCA
>Ga0210387_10000296_pt1 | contig 36265 bp, 26 predicted proteins | sample IncBWC7OmetaG_FD_160108 | JGI IMG/M metagenome (GOLD analysis project Ga0210387, IMG submission 160108) | Forest soil microbial communities from Barre Woods Harvard Forest LTER site, Petersham, Massachusetts, United States - Inc-BW-C-7-O ... | reverse complement strand
GCTTCAAATATCTCAAATGCGCATGCCTTGCCCTTAGTGGCCTGCTCGCATGGGGAACCTATTATTGTTGCGAGCGGCCAATTCGCCAGATTTCTGTGAGTGCCGGCAACGCGTGGAAATTTCTTTGTGTAGGAGTCGGCTCCTCGGTAATCATCGCGGCATTCGCCTTTGTGATGTCTTCGGATATGCTGGTTCGAACGATGGACTCCAAGCTCATCGCCAAGGACTATAAGCTACCAAAGAATGGTTGCATCGCCGAAGGCGGCGACAAACGCAAGACTAATACGGCTGTCTTTGCGCCTTGCGAGGTGATCAGATTCCCCGGGCGACCAGTCGTTTTTCTGATAGGCGATTCGCACGCGTTCTCGCTATATCAAGGATTGCAGCCGTATCTTGATGCGCGTCAGATCAATTTGATCGAATACTCGGTCGCGTATTGTGTGCCCTTGTCTACGATGCGCAATGGAACCGCTTGCGCTGGCGACTATAAGTACATCCTCGATAGGATTGAGCGCGACAAGCCGGATTTGGTCATTTTGTCCGCACATCATTTGCGTTGGTTGCACGTCCGGGAGGGGGAAGAATCGCCTGAATACGAAAAACTCGTATTCAGGCACATGGCAGAGCTCTTACATTCGGGTGCGCAACGTGTATTAGTAGTCGGACAGGTGCCGATTTGGGGCGACTCGCTGCCGCGGATCCTCAATGAGAAGTATCTCCGCTTTGGTCAGGGTGTGCCGACGCGCATGTTCACGGGCCTTGTACCTGAGTCGATACAAATTGACGACAGTATGAGGTCGATGAGCGCGAAGTCAGGCGTGCCGTATTACTCAGTGAAGGACCAACTCTGCAATGGCCAAGGATGCTTGACTCGGGTCGGAGAAGACCTTCCCGAAGATCTGATCGTATTTGACGACGGCCATATGACAACCGCGGGCGCGCGCTTCTTGGTGGGCTCCGGTCTGGGTATGAAAATTTCCTCCCTACTGGGGTGCGCAGATGTAGCGGATGTGGGCGCAATGTCCAACTGCAGCGGCTAAACAATCCGAGCAGATCCGTTAGTCTCAGCCGCTCAGGGCTTTAGATTCTCATCGAAAAACCGCTTGATCATTTTGTAGCCGTGCCGCCCGTCGTTCTGGCGCATGAGCCCATGCTTGGCCCCTGGATATACCATCACATCAAAAGGCTTACCCAGGTCTTGTAGCCTGCGAAATAGTTTGGTGCTGTTGAGAAACAACACGTTGTCATCGGACATACCGTGCATCACTAGGAGTGCACCCTTGAGATCTTTTGCGTAGGGCAGCACGGAACTCGCGGTATAGCCGGCCGCGTTGTCCTGAGGAAGGTCCAAGTATCGTTCCGTGTAGTGCGTGTCGTACAGCGCAAAATCCGTGACAGGGGCGCCGGAGACGCCGGCGCGAAACACGTCGGGGGCCTTGAACATCAGGTTGAGCGTCATATAGCCGCCGTAGCTCCAGCCCCAGACGCCGATGCGTGCGCGATCCACAAAACTCTGCGAGCCCAGCCAGCGCGCGCCCTGCACTTGGTCGGCGACTTCGATGTCGCCCATCCGGTCGTGGATGGGATTCTGAAACGCAGTTCCGCGATGCGCGCTGCCGCGATTATCGAGCGTGAATACGACATAGCCAGCGCGCGTCAGAATTTGCGTGAACAAATTGCCGTGCCAGTTGTTGATGACTCGTTGCACCCCGGGTCCGCCGTACACATCGACGATGGCGGGATAGCGCTTGGCAGGATCGAAATGCAGTGGCTTGAATAATTGGTAGTACAGCGTCTGACCGTCGGCCGCCGTGAGGGTGCCGAACTCTGCAATGGAATTATCTGCCAGATAGGGCGCGTCGGGGTGCTGCGCGTCCAATCGATTCTCCAGCAACCATGACTTAAGGGTTCCGTCCGCTGCATGCAAGCTGACTTGAGGCGGTTGGCTTGAGTTGGTGAAGTTATCGATATAGAAACGTGCGTCGGGCGACATCGAAATACTATGTATGCCCGCGTCTTGAGTGATGCGGTGAACCTGGTGCGGGTCGGCCGAATCGAGCGAAGCGCTGTACAGATGCCGCTCCATCGGCCCTTTTTCGGTGGCCGAGAAATACACCGTGCGCGCTTTTTCGTCGACGCCCATCACCGCGCGTTTGCGAAAGTCATCGACGACCCAGTTACCGGCAGTCAGCTGGCGGATCAAATGGCCATCGGTGTCGTACAAATAGAGATGCGTGTATCCATCGCGTGCAGAGCCCCATATGAATTCGTGGGAAGTCTTAAGGAACGTCAGCTCGTCATTCAAGTCAATCCAAGTATTGCTGGTCTCCGTGAGCACGGTGCGAGTCTTGCCGCTGCCGATGTCCGAAAACAGGAGGTCGAGTTTTCGCTGATTGCGGCTTTCGCGTTGAATTGCCAGCGTTTCGCTGTCGGGCAGCCAATGCACCCGCGCAATATAGATATCCGGGTCGGTGCCTATATCCATCCAGGTCACTGCGCCGGTCTTGATGTCGATGACTCCCATCTTGATCAGCACGTTGGGTCCGCCGGTCGTGGGGTAGCGTTGTGCAAAGGTCGACACGTTGTCCGCGGCGATCTCGAATCGCTCGGTCAATTTGATCGGGCTTTCATCGACTCGCGCGAAGGCGATATGCCGACCGTCGGGGGCCCACCAATATCCGGTGCTGCGGTCCATCTCTTCTTGAGCGATGAACTCCGCCATGCCATTCTTGATGGCGCCGCCGCCGTCGCTGGTCAGGGCCTTCTCGGTTTTCGCCGCGATGTCGTAAGCGTAGAGATTCTGATCACGCACATAGGCGATCGTGCCGCCGGCCGGCGAGACGGTCGCATCGGTCGCGAAGCCGTGCGTATCAATGAACTCCACCACCGCCTTTTGCTTCTTGGTCGCCAGTTGGCCGTAGTACAGCTTGCCGTTTAAGGGAAAAAGCACCGCATCGCCGGCGGGCGCAAAGGTATATTCCAAGATGCCTGACAGGGCGGCGGTTCTCTGCCGTTCACGGCGGCCGATTTCCTCGTCCGAGAGTTTCTCCTGTTTGGGCGCCAGGGCCTTTGAATCAACCAGCACTCGTGCTTGCCCGTCGCGAATGTTGTACTCCCACAGATCGAGACGGTCCTTGTCGTCCGGCTTACCCTTGAGATACGTCACCCGCGCGCCGTCGGGCGAAATCTTCAGGCCCATAATGGTGGGTCCCGCCAACGGCGGAGCATCGAACAATCGATCGATGGTGAGTTCGGCCGCGCTGGCGCCGGTGGCAACTGCGCAAGCGACCAACGCAGGAGCCAGGTATCTGCCCGAGTTTCGTGAATCCGTCATGGAGTTCAGCCCTATTCGTTGTGCTAGTTTTTAGACGTCGATGCGTATCGCGATGCGAAAGTGTATTACAGCCGGGTCAACCGGTAACAAACCTCGCGCATTTCAGTCAGCCCGCGCGCCCTGAGCCGAGGTTCAAGCTCCAATATCTCATAGCGGGCCAGCTCCTCGATTGAATAATGGCTCGCGTACAGATTTTCGATCGTGTCGCGGTTCAGCGGGAAGGGCGGGCCACTCATTTGCTCCGGCGGGAACTCGACCGCGATCAACAGCGTTTGGGTGCCAGGACTCGTCAGCAAGGTGAGTTGTTTGACGTATGATTCCCGCGCCGCGGGCGTCCAAGAAATCAGCGCCGCGCGATCGTAAATGGCGGACACGCTACCGAGTAGCGCCGGAGTCAGCTTAAAATAATCGCCACGAAACAGTGTGAATCTGTCGGCCTCGTACGCATCGAAATCGGAAATGACGCGGCGCCTCGCGGGAATGCTATGTTCCATAAAGAAGGATTCCAACGCCACCGGCGAGAGTTCCACGCCTTTCACCGCATGGCCAAGGGTTCGCAGCCACATCAAATCGAGGCTCTTACCGCAAAGCGGCACAAATACTGGGCGGTTGGCGCGCAACTTCAGCAACGGCCAATAGGCCTTTAGGTGTCGATCGACTGCCGCTTGATGAAATCCGATCTGCGCCGTGCGCCACCGATTGAGCCAGAAGTCAGGCTGCACGCGTCAAGGTTCCTCGGCGGAATCGGGGTGCAATTGATCCTCCGCGGTTCCCGGTTCGTCAGGAATCTTGTGTTGTTCGGTGAGCCATGCGCCCAAATCGATGAGCCGGCAGCGGTCGCTGCAGAACGGCCGGTACTGAGACGCCGGCGACCATTCCACATCGCGCCGGCACGTAGGACATTTTACTATTGTCGCCATCGAGCCAAAGAACCCAAAGTTTAGGCGCAGCAGGTCAAGAGAAACGGTACGTCTACTTCGATGTGCGAGGGGCGCGCAGTTGCATCCAGCCAATTTAAAAAGCGAATGGTGCAGCGATGCTGGTTACCGCTCATTTCCGGAAACAGGTCGGTATCGGACGGCAGCGTGATGCGCACTAACTGACAGGGGTTTTCGCGATCGAACTGAAGTTGGAAGATGCCGCCCACAGCGACTTCAGATTTGCGCTTGGCATTCTGACGCGTCAGCCAAAGCAATTCGGCAATACTGTCGCACAACGGGCGGATCAATTCCAGCCAACTGTTGAATTCGGCGGCGCGTATATCGGCCGGACGATTGAGCCAATAAGAATAATCTGGAAGGTCGAAGTCACAGGTGCCGCCGGGAATGGCACTGCGATGCTTCACCGCGCTCAAGAATTCCGAGTCGCGCAGCGGCGCCATGAAGTTTCCACCGATCGATGACAGATCGCTGCGCAGCTTGACCAGATTGGACATTAGCGACTTGAGACGGGCCGGATCCACACCGGTCTTGGTTTGGTATTCCTTGAGCACGTTGACTTGCCGTTCGAGTTCCTTCAAGACGTCGCTGCGCGAGTCGCCGCGTGCGGTGATGGCAAGGATCTCGAGCAGGCTGGAGACCGCGGCGCGCGAACTCCAGGGACTCGGCGATTCGCTGTGGTACGTGGCTTGGGTGTAAAGAAATTCGAGCCGCAGAAATGTGCGCATGCGCTCGTTGAGCGGCTGTTCGTAGACAACCGGTGCCGCCTCAGGCTCGACCTGGGACGAAATATCAGGGTAAGAGTTCATGGGCCTATTGTGAGCCAACCCATGCTTGCGGGTAAACCTTCGATTTAGGTTAAATTTCGGCGCGAAGACGATGTTTGCGCAAGCTGTAAATATTGCTCATGTAGGCGATCGACGGCTTGACGCAGTTCTGCGACGGTTCCCGTGTTCAAAAGCACGTCATCCGCCGCGGCCAAGCGCGCGGCGCGGCTGGCTTGCGAGGCTAGAATCGCACGGGCCTGCCCCACTGAACTGCCATCACGGGCTTGCAACCGCTGTATTTGCAGCGTTTCGTCGGCATCCACAACCAACACGCGATCCACGTGCTTGCCGGCGCTCCCGCCCTCGACGAGCAAGGGAACAGCCATCACCACGTACGGTCCCTTCGATTGCGCAGCCTCAAGTTCCATCTCGGCCCGGATCAAGGGATGGAGGATGGCATCTAGCGCCGCTCGCAAGGATGAGTCCCTAAATATCAGGTTTCGCAACTCTCGCCGATTGAGGCCGCCGTCTGCATCGAGGACGCCTCCACCAAAGCGCTGCACCACCTGTGCGAGTCCCGGCTTGCCGGGTTCAACGACGCTTCGGGATGCCACGTCCGCATCGATCACTGGAACACCGAGTTCGCCGAAGCGTTGGGTCACCGTGCTCTTGCCGCTTGCGATGCCGCCGGTAAGACCGATTCGCAACGGTCGCGTCATGGCTTAGGGCTTTAGGCCCGATATCCACAGATAGCCGTTAAGCAGCGAATCGCCGTACATCATGGCCAGCCACCCAGCGGCCGCTAAATAAGGCCCAAACGGCATCGGTGCACGGCGATCACGGCCTTGCACTGCAATCATGAGCATCCCCAGCACCGCACCGGTTGCGGCAGACAGCACAATCACCATGGGCAGGAGCTTCCAGCCCAGCCAGGCGCCCAGGGCCGCAAACAGCTTGAAATCTCCGTACCCCATTCCTTCCTTGCCGGTGACGAGCTTGAATGCGTGGAACACCAGCCACAGGCTCATGTAGCCCGCAGCAGCGCCGATGATCGCGTCTCTGGCGGATACGGGGACCGCGGACCCAGCGACCGGGCCTATCGCGACGGCTGCGAGCAAGCCCGCCCACATTAGCGGCAGGGTAATGTTGTCGGGCAGCAGCTGATGATCGATGTCGATGCCGGTCAGGGCAATGAGTGCCCAGGTGATAAGGAGCGCGCAAGCGGCGGCCGTGCCAAAGCCGAAGTGCCAGGCTACCCAGGCCGAAAGAACGCCGGTCGTCATTTCGACCAAGGGGTAGCGGGCGGAAATTCTGGCTTTGCAGGAGGCGCATCGGCCGCGCAGCGCCAGCCAGCTAATCACTGGGATGTTCTGCAGGGCCGTGATGGACGCCTTGCAGTTGGGGCAGGCAGAGCGAGGCGTGCTCAAGGTGAAGCGTTCGAGAGGGGCTGCGGGGGTTGCATCTTGCATCGGGGCGGTGCTCGTGCTGAGAGCCTCGACCGCCTGGGATCGCCACTCGCGTTCCAAGATGATAGGCAGGCGATAGATGACGACGTTGAGGAAACTGCCAATGATCAAGCCCAAGAGAAAAACCGACCACGCGAAGAGCGCGGGGCTGGACGAATAAAGCAGCGCAACGTCGTTCAGCATGGGCTAAACAACGATAGCGGTCGTAGGTCCGAATTACGACTTAAATCGCTTGGCCAAGCTTGAAGATGGGCAGGTACATGGCGATAACCATGCCACCGACCAGAACTCCGAGAACCGCCATGATCATCGGCTCCATGAGACTGGCCATGCTATCGACCGCGTTGTCGACCTCGGCCTCATAAAACTCGGCGACTTTGGCCGACATGGTGTCGAGAGACCCGGATTCTTCGCCCACCGCGATCATCTGCACCACCATGTTAGGAAACAGCCCGGTATTTTCCATGGCGCGCTGCAATCGTTGACCTGTGGACACCTCGTCTTTCATACGCATGGTGCCTTCCTCGTAGACAATGTTGCCCGTAGCGCCTGCCACGGATTGCATCGCCTCGACCAGGGGTACGCCAGCCGCAAACATTGTGGAAAGGGTTCGCGCAAAACGGGCAATCGCCGATTTGACCAATAGCGGTCCGATGATGGGAAACTTCAGTGCCATTCGATCCAGGAAGCGGCGCATATTTCTCGACCGCTTGTGAAAATACATAAATCCCCATATCGAGCCGCCAACCACGATTCCTACGAACCACCCTTGATGCTGCATGAACTTCGACATGTTCACGACCATTTGAGTGAATGCGGGTAGATCGGCCCCAAATCCTTTAAACAACGACTCGAACTGCGGAATCACGAAAATCAGAAGAATAACGCTGACAATGACTGCGACAACGAGCACGGCGATGGGATAGAACAACGCCTTTTTGATTTTCTTTTTCAGAGCCTCTGTCTTCTCCTTGTAAGTTGCAATTTTATCCAGCAAGGTTTCCAGCGCGCCCGCGTGTTCGCCCGCCTCGACGAGATTCACAAAAAGATCGTCGAAATGGAGAGGATGCTTTGCCAGCGATTCGTGCAGCGTGCTGCCACCCTCGATGTTGGACTTGATATCGAGGACCAATTTCTGCACTGCTGGTTTTTCGTGGCCGTTACCAATGATCTCGAAGGCCTGCACCATTGGAATGCCGGCGGACATCATGGTCGCGAGTTGTCGTGCGAATACCGCGATGTCTTGGGGTTGAACTTTTCCACCGCCGCGGATCTTGCTCGGGGATTTAACGCGCGTCGGGGCGACTCCTTGCCGCCTTAGGTCGGCTCGCAGTGCCTGTTCATTCACGGCGAGGGCCTTGCCGCGTACCTTATGGCCGCGCTTGTCCTTGCCCTCCCATACATATTGGATTTCTTTCTGTCTTGCTGTTGCAGATACGGCCATAAATCAATCCCTCGCGTCAGTCACTATTCAATTGTGACGCTGTTAACCTCTTCCAAACTCGTAGCACCTGTCTTCACTTTTTCCAAGCCCGAGCGACGCAAATTCCACACGCCGTCCTTGACTGCCTGATCGTTAACATTCATCGCGCCGCCGCCTTCCATGATGATGCGGCCGATGGTGTCCGTAACCGGCATAACTTGGTAGATCCCCAACCGTCCTTTGTAGCCATCCGTGCATTGGCCGCATCCAACCGCTCTAAAAACCCTTATTCCGTTGGCGATGTCTGCCGGTTCAAAGCCTTCTTTCTTGGCGGCTTCAGCCGGAATATCGATGGGCTGTTTACAGTTGTTGCAAAGCTTGCGCGCCAAACGCTGGGCGATAATGAGACTAACCGACGTGGCAATCGCATAGGGCTTAACACCCATGTCGACCAATCGTGTCAGTGTCTGCGGAGCATCATTGGTATGCAACGTGGAGAGAACCAAGTGGCCGGTCTGCGCTGCCTTTATTGCAATCTCCGCGGTTTCCAAATCTCTGATTTCGCCGACCATGATCACATCCGGATCCTGTCGTAAAAAGGCGCGCAGCGCTGACGCAAACGTCAGCCCCACCTTGTTGTTGACGTTTACCTGATTGATTCCCGGCAGGTTGATTTCGGCCGGATCTTCCGCGGTGGAGATATTTGTATCCTCCGTATTGAGGATATTGAGCCCGGTGTAGAGCGATACAGTCTTACCGCTGCCAGTAGGACCGGTCACCAATATCATCCCTTGCGGCTTGGCGAGAAACTTAAGATATAGCTCGCGCTGGAAGGGCTCGTAACCGAGCGCATCGATGCCGAGCATGGCGCTGGAGGGGTCGAGAATACGGGTGACGACCTTTTCGCCAAATAGTGTTGGGCAGGTGCTGACACGAAAATCGATGGCCCGATTCTTGGACAATCGCATTTTAATGCGGCCGTCCTGCGGTACGCGACGCTCGGCTATGTCGAGTCGTGCCATCACTTTAAGTCTGGCGACGATCTTGACCGCCAATTGCACCGGAGGGACGGCCACTTCTTTGAGGACGCCGTCCAACCGCGTTCTGATACGAAACAGCTTTTCATAGGGCTCGAAGTGAATATCCGAGGCGCCTTTTTTGATGGCGTCGAGCATGATCTTATTCACGAAACGCACGATTGGGGCGTCTTCGACGTCGTCACGTCCCAGCGCATCTCCGCTGGGGTCTTCGTCGCCCCCGGTAACTTCCAGATTTTCGAGATCGAAATCGTCGTCGGTCAAGCTGGGCATGACCGCTTCAGCTTGATCGATAGCCTTTGTAACTGCGGCTTGTAGCTTGTTGTCTTCGACGACCACGAACTCGATGCTCATCGAGGTCTGGAAGCGGATCTCATCGAGTGCATGTAGATTGGTGGGATCGGCAACGGCTAAGAACAATCGCTTGCCGCGTTTCATCAGCGGTAAGACGCGGTGCTTCTGCATGAGCTTATCGCTCACCGCGCGCACTGCATCCATGTCAACGGCTACTGCGTCCAAATCCAACAGCGGCACCCCAAATTCATTGGAGGCGGAAATGGCGATATCGCGCGCGGTCGCCAGATTCATCGATACCAGGTGGGTGACCAGGTTGGCGCGCTTTTCTTTTGCTTTGGCGATCGCGTCCTGCATGGCGTTCTCGTCCAGCAGACCGTCTTGTACCAACCGCTGGGCAAGACCACCCAATGCCACACGACTGGTGCCGCCAACCGACGCTATTGCGTTGTCGTTCATGGACTTACACTAAACCCCATGCCTGCTTCTAGTCTACTATCGGTAGCTAACAGAGCAATTGTCAAATCATCCCCGAATACTCGCATATTGCGGCGACCCTGCTCGTGACATTGATCGCAAAACGGGGCCCTTGTTGAGTCCAGCGCCCGCAGAAGCCTGCAAAAAAGAAGCCCCTCCGTAGGAGGGGCTTCTGGCGCTGTTGCGTAGCGGATTAGCCGCCAACAGCAAACCTTCACTATTTGCAGTTGCTGGGTACGTACTTAGTCAGCACCGAGCCGAGACCGGCGGCCATTGACTGCGATGAGGCAGTCGTGTTGCCGGAAGATGTGCAGGCCCAATCGATGTTGCCTGACAAGCTTGCCGCAGATCCTAATGCCGTGGCACCGATGTACGGGGAAAGAAGAATCGTGTTGGCGGCGCCCAACTGAGGGATTGCGGTCGTGCCGTCGTAAGTGACCGTAATAACTCCTTGCGTCGCGCCGGCCGCGTCCGTCACGGCAATCGTCTTGACATACTTGGTCGGAGCGAAGGACGTATTCCAAGCCAGCGCAGCCGCCTTGAGTCCCACGGTGCCGCCAGATTGGAATGATTCCGCAACGGCAGTTTTCGCCGAGTCCGCAAGATTCAGGCCTTCCGTGACTTTTGCGCGGATGGTGTAGTCCTGATACGCCGGAATAGCGATCGCGGCCAAGATACCGATAATGGCTACCACGATCATCAATTCGATGAGCGTGAAGCCCTTTTGCATTTTCTTAAGCATTGTTAACTCCTGGAGATGAACACGAAATAGAGACTTACTTGTCGAACCACGGCTTGCGCCAGTGACAGAAGAGAGAGCAAGGCCCATGCCAAGGGTGTCCACAAGCATCTAAGTGCATGAACTTGCTAGACAATCAGGTGAATGACGATCAAAGAATTGACATATTCGCGTCGTGCGGAGGCGTCACGGCTGACGTACCACGTCAGGTAGTGACGAAATCTGTCATCAAGTATGGCCTCAATCGTTCACGCCCGAGGGGTAGGCCGCCGGGTTATTTTCCCAGAGATTTGAGAGGACCGATGTATTTCTCGTAATTGCGCCAGCGAGCCACTGAACTCTTGTAGACCTTCTGTCGCACCTGCCAGGCGCTGGCAGTGGTCACTTGCCGGATGTTCGTATGGAAGTCCAGACACCGTGGGTCCCATTCCAGCCCGATGAAATTGAGCATTTTGCGCGACCAGGTCTCATGATCGGCGACCAGTTCTTCGTAAGGTACATCAAGAATGAATCCGGGCGGCAGTACCGCGCGCCAATGCGCCATCAGCCGCTGGTGTTCGCGGTAGTAGTGGACCAGGTCCGACAAATCGAAGGCGAAGTTGATGCCAATCAAGAACTGCTGGAAATAGCAAGAAAGGCAGGTGTCGATCGGGTCCCGCCGCATGTAGATGACGCGGGCGTTAGGGAACACCGAGTAAATCAAGCCGAGAAAATCGGAGTTCACCGGCGCCTTGTCGACCACGCGGGACGCACTCCCGGAGAAACTCTCCAGAATCCGCAGATATTCTTCGGCCACCTTAGGCCGGTTCGGCTCGCCCAATATACGCCGGGTCAGCCCCTCATCTTTGGCGACCAAAGCCGCCCAAAAGTCCAACTCTCCGGCTCCGTATGCGGCTGGATGTGACGCGATGATTTGCTCGGCAAGAGACGTGCCTGAGCGCGGCATCCCCACCACAAAGACCGGCTTCGCCGAGGACGATCCTGCGGCCCGAATTTTCGCTATTGCGTCCCGCGAATAAACCCGAATCGACTCATCAATGAGATGCGAGCGCTCCCTGCGGTTATAGTCCTCCGCCAAAGTCTTCAATAACTCGTTACCGCGCTTGAAATTCTGGAAAGCCTTAGCGAAATCATGCACGTCATCGCAATATTTTCCCATGGCAAAGCGCAAATTCGCCTCTTCCAATGGGTGGATTGCACTCGTAGCCATCTCCTCGGCTCTAATCAGCCAGTCGCCGTCGGCATTCGTCATCTTGCGAGTGTCGGCCACTGCTGCCCAAGCGTTCGTCATCTTGGGATTGAGTTCTGCAACGCGCCTATAGGTGGCTTCGGACTCTTCGAATCGGCCCTCCGCCAAGGCGATCTGTCCCATTCCGAACAACGCGTTGACATTGCGAGGGGCGGTCTTCAACACCTTTGCAAAACACGCTCTGGCGTCGCGCAGGCGCCCTTGGACCACCAGAGTCGATCCGAGACCAATCCTCGCGTCGAGACTTTTGGGGCTCAATTTAAGCGCGCGCCGCAGCATTGCTTCTGACTCGGAAAGCTTGCTGTTCAGTCGCAGCAAATTCCCAAGATTGCTATACGGGTCTGAGTAATTTGGCTTTATCGCCATCGCCTGGCGAAAATGTGGCTCCGCCTGCTCATGGCGGCCCAGGCGCAACAGCGCCGATCCCAGATTGTTGAGTGATTCCGCGTGCGATGGGTCAAACTCGATCGCTTCCTCGTAAAGGGCGGCGGCCTCCGAATACGCCCCCTGCTCAAAGAGTTTATTGCCTCGATGAAAGAGCTGTTGAGCCTTGGCCCGGTCGGGGTGATTGGGCCGACCATCCGGCGGATTTTGTTTCGACTCCGGAATTTCGCTCTGCGAAAGATGCACTAGCAATGACTGAGTGACGCCATCGGCAATCTCTTTGGTGACACCGTTCTCGATCAACCGCCACTTAAATGCATTCGCAAATTTCGCCTTCTTATAGAAGTTAAGTTGCAATGGGCGCACTTCGCTGTCAGCACGCCGCAGCAAATGCTCCATTGAACCGGAGGCACTGCTTTTCGGTGATCCTTGCGCGACGGCGGATGCGGTTCGTGGCGCATATTCGTCGGCCAATCCCTCACCTATTTCAGCGGCTTCGCGGCCGTCTAACCAAGCGAGAATCATTCTTTTGTGTCCATCTTCAATCCTGTGCGTCCGGCGAGGACGGCGGATAGTCTAGATTATTTAGAATTTGGTTCGTCGCGCCGTAGTGAGCTATATCTGAACACGTCGCCCACAGACTAATCTAAGCCGACTCGCCTTTCTACACTAATCCAAGTCTTTTCCAATCGCGTCGTGTAAATCAAGGATCAGGGTCTCGAACTAGTTGCCACGCAACGTGCCATAGTTTCTCAATCTCTACTGCGAAGCGTTTCTCGTCCCGCAGCGACGATTGCTCAAATCGAGCCCTCAACGATGCGCGCAGTTGCTCAAGCCGCGGTAGATCGCCTGCCAGTGCAACCGCTATTTCAACGTACTGATCAGGTGTCGACGCGACTAGCTCACCTAGCCCCAGACTGCCAAGGAGACTCAGACCGCTGCGCGAGACGCCATTGCGACCATGCAGCGAAATGACCGGCACGCCGACGTAAAGAGTTTCGCAAGTCGTCGTGACGCCATTATAGGGATAATTGTCCAGGGCAATGTCGACCCCCGCAAATTGCAACCCGTATGGTGGGTCATTTTCATAGAGCACGCACTCAATGCGTTCGGCGGACACACCTGATTGTTGAAACTGGGCGACAATTTCGGTCGCACGTTGCGGACTTCGAATGCGAGTTAGCCGGAGGCGTGACGTGGGCAGCGCGACCAGAATCCGGACCCAGCATCGAAGCAGCGTGTCGCTGGCTTTGGTCAGATTGTTGAAGCTGCCAAAAGTGACGAAACCGGCCTCTCGGGCGGGTAGCAAACCTGGCATCGCCGGCGTTCCGAAGGGTCGAAAACACCATTGCGAGTCGGGGAGGCGCAAGAGCTGCTCACAATGCCAAGCGTCAGCAGATCCTAACGGATCGGTAACGGCGTCGGTAATACGAAAGTCCATCGTCGCCAGGCCAGTCGAGTCCGGGTAGCCCAAATAACTTATTTGCACGCGCGCCGCGCGTTTCGCAAAAACTGCTAGCCGGTTGTATACCGTGTGACCCGAGAGGTCCACAAGGATGTCTATATCATCTGCGTGAATCTGCTCAATAAGCGCATCGTCACTGAGTTGCCAGATATCGCGCCAGTCATCCGCGTACTTGCGCAGGCGCTCAGTCACTGCGTCCCTAAGGTGAGAATTGCTGTAGAGAACATAAGTAAACGCGCTACGGTTGCGGGCGCTCATAATGGGTTCAAAAAAGTGAGCTACTGAGTGAGTCCGAAAATCGCCCGAAATGAATCCCACCCGCAGTCTTTTTGGGGGATCGACGTCGCGGGCGGGCGACCTCGGGTACGGTGGGTGTTCCAGTGAGAAACGAGCGCCCCATGTGTGCGTGGCAGCAGCGATCTCTTCGGGACTCACCCGATCCGAGTTGTGAAGCGCCATGATGTAACTGGTCTGCGCGGAGAGGTACGCTGGATTCAGGACGCAAGCCGCATGCAGCTCCTCGATTGCCGCATCGATATATCCGCGCCAGAGATGGTTTAATCCAAGGTTATAGCGAATGACGTGGTCATCGGGCTGCAGATCACGCGCGCGCCGATAGTGGACTACCGCGGTGTCGAGATCATTCAGCTCGCTGGCTACGTTGCCCAGCATAAAGCACGGTACGTGGGAATTTGGCTCGAGCTGTGCAGCCCTTTCAAAAAAAGGTCGGGCTGCCACTGCCCCATGGAGCCGCCGCTGCTGTAAACCTTCTTGGATCAGTTCATTGGCAGTCGGCACCGATGCAGGAGCCGTTTCAGTGGCCGCGATGACTTTCTCCGCCGCAGCTGCGTGCTTCGTTGTTGTACCATCGATAAAGACCGATCGGATGCCCCGTAAAAGCCGCCCGAACGTCTGATCAGGTTTGCGCCCGTCGCTCACTGAACGCGCGCTGCCAAATGTCGAGGAGCAGAGAAGCCTGTGGAAAACGGCGCTTTAGCAAAAGGGTTGTTCAAGTACATGGTATTTCTATATGGCTAGTGTGACGCGTTTTTACCCGCCCCTCAAGAATCGGCGTTAGCGACAGTGTCGGCGATTCGAAAGAGAGGTACTGATGAGGCACTGGTGAGCGACGTGATTGGAAATCTTATATAGCTGTCGAATCCGTATCGCTCACTGGCGTCGATGCCGGTATATTGGCCGCGGATGGGTACCATGGGTTCGAATTGCGCGGGGTGTGTGGAAGTGCCTTTTATTTCCATCATTACCGTGTCGCTTAACGCCGAGTCAACGATCGAGGACACCATCGCGTCCGTGTGCTGTCAGCGCGTGAGCTTTGGGGTCGAACACGTATGCGTCGACGGTGGCTCGCGGGACGCGACACGATCCATTATCAACCGGTGGCAGGGGCGGGGACCTATTGCAGTGCGGCCAGTTTATGAGCCGGACAACGGTATATTCGATGCGATGAACAAGGGACTTGATGTCGCCCGCGGTGAATATGTTTTGTTCTTGAACGCCGATGATTTCTTGGTTTCCTCAAATACGCTGGCAGCCGTCATGGAAGGCCTTGCGCCGGGAGCCGATCAGAATCCGGATTTAGTTGTCGGAAGCGCCTCAATGGGCATCCTGGGACGATACGGCATCTGGAGGCACAGGAGAGTGCCGAAGTTGCTGGGCCGGCTTCGAGGTTGGGGCTTGTTTCCCGTGCATCAGGGGCAGTTTACGAAGCGCCGCCTGCTTCAAGAGATCGGCGGCTTCGACGGAGGAGCCAAATTGGCCGCGGACGTGAATCAATACTACGACTTGGAATTCAAAACGCCGCTCAAGACCCGTATTGTGCACTTCGACGTCGCATTTATGCGCGCCGGCGGGGCGGCTAATTCCGGCCTGAAATCGATGGGTAAAGGAACTCTTGAGATTTTCCAGCACCTCTCAAGGGCGCGCGGCAGGGCGAGGGCACTTTGTATGGTATTCGTCAAGACAGTACAGTCGCTAAGCGAGATACGATTTGGACGGTGTCCGCATGATAGATGGTTCTCAGGAGCAATTGCTCCGGGGGACTCACAGACCAGTGCGTGAAAGGTATCGCGCTCGGGGCGCACCGACAAAGCCATCAAGCGACCTGTCGCAAAATACTCAGGGCGACTTTTATGAAATTTGGGCCGCGACAAACAGAAAATCCGCCTGGATTGGCCGTCTAGCTTTGCCGTCCGATAGGTTGGCCACGCAAATTAATTTAAAGCCTTTGGAGAACAGATATGCAATGACATCGGTCGCCAGCGCCTGTCCCACATATAGTTCGATAAACGACGCCTCTACGTAAACGTAGCGGAACTTCGCAAGCAGTTCTTCGCACCCAAAGAGCGCCGTTAATTCATAGCCTTGCACGTCCAGCTTCAAGAGAGCCGTGCCTTCGATCGCACTCGGATCGAGGCAATCCGAAAGGGTCGCGACGGACACCGTTTCTCTGCGAGACTCCTCGGTAAATGGAAAATTGTCGTGCTGCGCCTGAGCAAAAGGCAGTATGGAGGAGGACACATCCCATCGCGATACATACATAGAGGCCGAGCCTGGCGCCTTGGATATCGCTTTGTTGAACAACTGTACGCGTGGATCCCGTCCAAAGAGTTTCCGGTACGATTCCGCTGGCTTCTGCAGAGGCTCGAACGAGAAAATCTTTGCCCTCGGATAAAGACGTCTAGCGCAGAGCGCGAATTGCCCCCGATTAGCCCCAATGTCAACGACCGTCCCAAGCGCCAGTTCATCGATAACCCTGTCGTGCTCAGTCGAAGCGAAAACTCTCGCGCGTAACAGGGCACTTCGGTATTCCCGGATCCACAGAGTGCGAACAATCTTGGTCAAAATATTCACGGAATCTAGGCGCGCTGCTCGGATTGCCGAGGAATAAAAAAATAGTTATAAAGGCGATCGCTGTGAGCGCCAGCGGGTATTAATTGAGCCCCGCTCAAAACGAACGCGTCGTATCCGAGGGAAACACAAAATTGCACGGTCGACGCGGGATCTGGATTCGATTGTTGGCCACAAAATATTTCGCAGAAAATGACCGGTTTGTGAGTCGCCAGGAATTCTCTCATCCCGCTCAGGACCTGCATCTCCAAGCCCTCCACGTCAATCTTGACAAGGTCAACACGCTTATCTTTGAGCATTGCCAGTAAAATGTCATCGCCCTTGAAACATGCCACGATTTCTTGGCGCAATATCGCCTTTCGCTTGGTATCCTTCAATCCGGAATACGCGTTATCCGCCGCCACAAAAAACTGTTGTAGTCCCGTCAAATTCGAAAGCGCGACGTTAAGCGGAACGACGTTGGCCAAATGCTGCACATTCCGCGAGAGATAACCGAATGTGGACCTCGCGGGCTCAAGGCTGATGACTCTGCCGGATCGGGCGAGGTCGGCGAAGCGGACCGTATGTAAGCCGATGTTGGCTCCGATGTCGACCACGATGCCATCGGGGCGAATGAAATTTGCACACTGCGCAATCGCTTTCTCTTCGAATTGACCGGTGACCAGGAGTTCCAGGCCGATATCCGTCGCCGGGTCAAAGTAGAACCTTCGGCCCGCGATCTTCTTTGAAGATCGCAGCCCGAGCGGTGCTAAAAATCGTTGGAAAGGCGTCTTCGCCCACATCAGGAACGACCTCAACCTTTCTGATTCCATGCGTAATTCACTCCGACCGGTTCGACCATGCCCTCAGCGCGAAAGTGCGCGAGATTTACTTACCTCATCGGCAGCGCCACACAGACCACGCCCAGGATGATCAGCACAATCCCGGTGCTCTGCAAGGCCGTCAGGGTCTCACCGTAAAAGAACCAAGCCGAGAGCGCCATGAATATATAAAAGCTCGCTCCGGTAAATGCGACGGCAATGCCCAGCTTTTCACGCGTCACAATCAGAAACCACATTAGATAGCCCGCGACTTGCAAACAAACGGATAGAACGATCCATGGCGAGCTGATTGCAAGAACCATAACGCGAGGAAAATCGGCGAACGTCTTAATTCCGCCCAATTGCGTCACGCCTCTCTTTAACAGGAGTTGGCTTGCGGTGGTATTGATCGCCACGAGTATGAGCAGGAGTTTTACCAGCATGCCTTCACCAAATTAAAACGCGATGATGCCAAGATTCTTGAGCGATACGGTTTGCTCGCGTAGATCATGCGGGTCCACTTGCCGGCTGCTCGTGCGATCTCGCTGGTTTTGATCTAGAAATGAGAAGTGAAGTAACGGCAAGGGATCGTTCGCTCGGGTCACTCTATTTCGATGAAACCGAGCATGAATCCCCCGAATAAAACCTGCGTGCCGATTGCCAATGCCGTCACTGACGGAATAGTGATTCGCATCATTTCGCTTGGCACCAGGGCTCCGAATGACGTATGTCCCCATTGCAGAACCGCATAGATTGCCCCGCCAATTCCTCCGAGAATAAGGCAGGCGCCCGTTGCGATTGAGACTTCGTCGGACGCGGCACGCAAAAGTCTTTCGGGAAACCCGCGGGCAATTCGCACATGTATTCTACGCGCCAGAGCGATGGCAAATAACCCGAAGAACATTATCTGTACACCGACAATAGCCGCGATCGAACTATAGAGCAGACCATTGATGTCGAGAGTGAATACCCCCGGAACTCGAATCGGTCCCCTTGTCAGGATCACCGAACCGAGCAGGCCCGTTGCAGCCAACAGCAGTCCGGGATATAGGAACAGCCACTGGGGGCTGCGCAGCAGCATAAAACGCAAATGCCGCCAGCCATCTCTCCAAGGTCTCAGGTGCGGCGCACGCTGCCTTCCGTCCGGACTCAATGTCGTAGGTACCTCAGCGATTTGAAGTGAAGCCAAGGATGCCTTTACCACCATTTCACTGGCGAACTCCATGCCCGGAGCACGCAAGTTTAATCCCAGGATCGCCTGTCGTTCAAAACCCCGCAGGCCGCAGTGAAAATCGCCGATCGGTGACGCGAAAAGGGTGCGGCCGATGAGGGAAAGAACGGGATTACCAAGGTAGCGGTTCAGGAGCGGCATTGCTCCCGGCATGATCCTGCCTTGAAATCGATTGCCTATCACCAGCTTAAACCCGCGCCGAAGACGATCGACAAAGCCGTCTAGATCCGTGAAATCGTAGGAATCGTCGGCATCGGCCATTATCACGTAGTGGCCGTTAGCTGCCTCAATACCGCCAATTAGAGCTGCGCCATAGCCTTTGTTCGAGATCTCGACGACGCGTGCCCCGGCAGCTCGCGCCAAGGACTGAGACCCGTCCGTCGAGCCGTTATCGGCCACCAATACTTCGCCAGCGATGTTTCGCTTTTCCAAATAGGCTCGCGCCTTTCGAATACAAGTCTCGACGGTCAACGCCTCGTTTAGGCAGGGCATTAATATCGTCAATTCCATTGTGGGCTCTCTAAAGAGATGCGTCCTAAGCATTGAGGATGATGTTCGCGTTGGGACTATTACATAATGACGCACTACAGCTTTGTGCTCTGAGTCGCGAAAGTACTAATCGATTCCCAGCTTTTTTATCCGGTACCGGAGTGCCCGGAACGACATGCCTAGTGCTTTTGCTGCCGCCGTTTTGTTGTAGCGAGTCTGTTCCAGCGCCTTCCGAATGGCGTCGCGTTCGATGTCCTCCAGATGATCGCCCAAGGGCGCCGCACTTTGGATACTCGGAGTGCCGGATGCTTCGCCGCGGGTTGGCCGTAGTTGGATGTCCCCGGCGCTCACTTCGCCGCCCGTGCTCATCGTTATCGCGCGTTCGAGAATGTTTTCAAGTTCGCGCACATTGCCAGGAAAGGCGTACATCTCGAGCGCCGCCAGGGCGTCCTTGCCCAGCATCGGCGGTGACATCTTCATGCGTCGCCCCAGCCGCCGCAGGATCGCTTCAGCAAGTTCGGGCACGTCTTCCCGCCTTTCACGTAATGATGGGACGCGCAGCTCGATGACATTCACGCGATAGAACAGGTCTTCGCGGAATCGTCCCTCGGCGACCAGCGCCGAAAGGTTCTTATGCGTCGCGGATAGGATGCGCACATCGACGCCAACCTCTAGCTGCTCCCCAAGCACCCGCACCGCCTTTTCCTGGATGACACGGAGTAGCTTGACCTGCATATGCAGAGGTAGGTCGGCGATCTCATCCAAAAAAAGCGTGCCGCCCTCTGCGGATTGAATGAGGCCTTTTTTGTCACTAACCGCGCCCGTGAAGCTGCCGCGTTTGTGACCGAATAGCTCGCTTTCCATGAGTTCCGTCGGAATGGCGCCGCAATTTACCGGCACAAATGGACCATCGCGCCGCGGGCCGGATTCGTGGATAAGTTTTGCTACCAACTCCTTGCCGGTTCCGGATTCCCCAAAAATATGAACAGGCGCCTGACTGCGCGCGACGCGTGCGATCATTTCGCGCATGTTCTGCATCGCTGAGGATGTTCCAAGCAACCGCGGACCGAATACGCTGGTATCAGCGTCATTGGTCCCGGATAGCCTGATGGCGGTCGCTACTAATTTGCGAAGTCCCGCCAGATCGAGAGGCTTCGACACAAAATCGAACGCGCCGAGTTTGAGCGCGCGCACTGCAGTCTCCATATTGCCATGGGCTGTAATTACAGCCACCGGCACGCTGGGCGAGTATTGCTGAATCCATTTAACCAGATCCAAGCCATCGCCGTCCGGTAGCTGCATGTCGGTTAAGCACAAATCGAGGGGCTCTGTTTTGAGTAGACGCTTCGCATCGGCAATACTATTTGCAATTCGAGGACTCAGGTCCATGCGCTGAAGCGTGATTGACAGCAGTTCACACAAGTCCGGCTCATCGTCGACTACTAATACAGCAGGTTTCGGCATATGACTATTGTAGCGCGCCAGTGGATTCGACACCGTGTCCGTGGGACTAGGTGCCATCTGTCGACTTCAACAAAACGGCAAAAAACCGTCCATTGCGGCGGCCGCACCTTAGTTGGGCGGGCGCCTTTGCCCAATCTGCTTCAGGGCCGACATAAACCACTTCTGCACCGAGGAAGGGCTGGTGAAACTTCACCGAGCCGTGGCTGACCCACGCCGTCAAGTCGGTATTGAGGTAGCGCCTCAGCCCATCATTGCCGCTATATTCCGTTTGCGGACGGCGCGGCTGAAAAAGCTCCGGACACGCATCTTCGAGGTGATCGAGTGCAAGATCGGCGGGGCGGCGCGCCAGTATCTGTATCGAATAATCGGTACTGTCGGGAGCGACACGGCAACTCAGCAGATATGTCGTGTCGCGCGATTGCGGCACTGCAGGCCGCGAAGTCGCGAGAGTGAATTCCGGCTCGGGAGGCAGACCGCGCATGGTAATCGTCGCACAGTTGCTCGGATCGACATGCAGGCCGAACGGTCCAAGAGCGTTGTCGATTTGAGCACGGTTCGGCAAACGTCGCTCATCGTCCCGGTAAAGCCTTTCGCCGCGTATGAGCACGCTTATATTCGGCGCGTATCGCTCGATCAAGCCATCGATTCGAACCCTATTGGCTCCTTTTGTGCTGAGTGCGTAGCCCCCAGATAAATTGATCAGTCCTGCACCATGAGCCAGGTAAGGAGCAATGAAGGAATTGGTCTGGCCACCCACAGTCAAAAATAGATTGGATTCTGATCGCAGCTTTGCCGGCACCGCGACCCTGATCCAATGGTCGTCCCAGGGCACGCCATTCCATCGATAATCCGTACCCATCCATAGCTGTACGCCTTGGACGCCTAGAATGGCAGCGAGAATATAATTGCGCGCCTTAGATTCGGTTGCAAATAATCGAAAAAACAACGCTACAATCAACACCGCGGCGACACTGGCCATCGGCAAGAAATAGCGGCTATTCCCGGATCCGCTCAGCCAGACCGCCCAATCCACACCTAGCCCGCAGCCGATCGCCGCCAGTACGCGCGCGGAACCCGCATCGGTGCCTAGCGCCGGTTCGAGCGGCGAACGATCGCGACGCCGCCACAGCCAGCGGATAAATAACGCGCCGATCAATACGAGCAGCACGGCATAGCGTGGATCGGGAGCTCGTAGTTCTTCGTGAACCATCGTGACAGGATCGATCATCGCGAACGGGCGCCAAAGCGCCTCGATAATCGTTGCCGGAATGAAACGGACATGGCGCAGTGGCTCAATCGTAAATTCCGGCGATCGAAATACGTTGTTCAGGAGGGGAAAGAACGGATTGCCGAACATCTTCTCGAGCTGATACGACCAAGGAGCGGTAACGATTACGAAGCCAAGTCCAAGCGAAGTGGCGAAGGCAAAGCCATGACGGATCCGGCTGCGCAGGTTCAGAGGCAGCATGATGAGAATGGCAAAACCGGAGATCGCGTGTACGGCGTTGGTGAGCTTCAGGCCGGTTGCCATGCCGAGCAGAAGACCGGCGCCGATGATCTGCGCCATGCTGGGTCTGCGCACGGCGAGGGCGAGCAACAACCAGCCGGCCAGCACCAATTCTCCAGTCGTGATATCAGCGAACGTCGATCCCATCTGTTGCAGCAGGACCGGATTGATGAGGGCGAAGGCGACTCCGCAAAGGCCGAATATCAGACGCTTGTGTCGGTCGCTGGAAGGACAAACGACGAGCGCAAGCTCGTACGTGAGCCACAGCATCATGCTGTGAACGATCGCGAGTATGGAACTAACTTCTAAGGACGATAGACCGCTGCTGGCTAGGTAGTAGAACGGGGCGTAGATGTAGGGATTGAAGTAAGACTGCGGTCCGGCGGGAAAATAGTCTTGAGCGAAACGGTCATTGACCGCGCTGAAGCCGGCATAGAGGTGATAGTTCAACGTGTCCCAAGCCATGTCCTTGCCGAGAAGGTAATTCGTCAGCAGAGCCAGGGTGGTGCACGCGATGTATACGGGAAGCCGATAAGAAGCGGCTGCATCTCGTATCTTGGGCGCACGGGCGCTCGGTTGAACCGGCGCAGGCGGGCAATCGAGCGGCGTCACTCTCTCTCCGGCGTCCATGATTCAGGTGACCTTTTGGTGAGCCGCCGACGTATAGCGCACATTCATTTCCAAGCTCTCGTCACTGTCCGGGCAGCGCGACGGTCGCATAGTAAATGCCATGCCGGCGTCCGCACTCAAGCGCCACTGATGCCTTTGCCCATTCTTCTTCGCGTCCAACGACAATGTCGTGGTGACCACCGCGTGTCGGGTCGACGAACTTGACCTCCCCGTTGCCAACCCAGGCCGTCAAATCGGTCGACGGATATATTCTCAGCCACAACTGATTCACGTGTTCAGTTTGTGGGCGAGGGGGTTGAAATAAAGCGGGGCAAGCATCCTCCAAGCGATCCAACACGACATCCATGGCTCGGCGAGCCGCTATTTCCCCTGACTCATCGCGGGTGTCGGCCAAGAGACGGCAGCTTGCAAGATGACTCGTGTACCCAAGATTGTGCCCGGGCACCCTCGGTGTCGGGATGGAGCTTCCCAACGGGCGCCACACCATCGGCCGTAACCCCTTCACCGAGAATGATTCGCAATCGCCCATGTCGACGCGAAGACCAAACGTTCTCAGTGCATCGTCAACATCAGACTGGCGCGGTTCGCGCAAAATTGAATCCTCGTAAATTCGATCGCCGCTTACTAGAACACGCAAGTGTGGCGCGGCGTGCGCAATCATGGCGCGAACGCGCGACGCATTTCCGCCGTTCGGACCCAGCGAGTAGCCGCCAGCAAAATTAATGACCCCCGATCCTTTAGCGAGGAAAGGAACTATGAAGGAATTGGACTCCATGCCAATCGACAAATACAAATTCGGCTGGTTTGCGAGCTTTTCAGGAGTCTCTACATTGAACCAGGACCCATCCCAGGGCGACGGATTCCAGCGATATTCGGCCCCCAGAGAAAGCTGAGCCCCCTGCGCGACAAGCAGCACGAACAAGACGGAATTGCGACCGACGGTATGATTTGCCAGCAGCCGAAACAAAAGCGCAGTGGCAAGTACCGCGGCAACAGATGCCATCGGAATGAAATATCGACTATTTCCCGAACCGGCCAGCCATACGATCCAATCGGCGGTGAATCCACAACTGAGCGCGGCCAGTACGCGGGTTGCAGATTCTGAGTGCGGAGTCGCAAGAGGAACCGAGGTAAGTCTGATCGATCTCCAAACCCAAGCAATTGCGATAATAAGGAACACCGAAAGCAAAAGAGCGTAGCGAATATCCGGGGACGTTAGTTCCTCGTGGATCATGCTCGTCGTGCCGGACATGGCGAATGGACGTAGAAGCGCATCCGCCACGGAATCGGGGACAAAACGGTAATGCTTTAGAGCAGCAGTCGTAAATTCGGGGGATTTGAATATGTTATTCAGTAAAGGGAACATCGGATTTCCGAACATTCTTGCGAGTCGATATGACCACGGCGCGGCCGCCAGCACAAAACTAGTTCCGAGCGCCGCGCCAAAATAGAACAGACTTCGAGCTCGCACGAGCAACGGCAGTGGAACAAAGGCAACAAGACAAAAACCCGCGAGCGCGTGGATGCTGTTGGTTGGTTTTAGCGCAGTAGCAAACCCCAGTAGTGTAGCCGCAAGTACTACCTGCTGAGTACTCGGACTTCGAACTGCATGAACTAACAGTAGCCATCCGGCAAGTACAAATCCGGCCGTAGTGATGTCCGCGAAGCTTGAGCCAATTTGTTGCAGAAGAACGGGGTTCATGAACACCAAGATAGTGGCGAACAAGCCAAAGACTAGTCGATCCTTACGGTCCTCGGACGAACAAACGCTGCAGGCGAGTTCGTAGGTGATCCACAAGACTACGCTGTGAATCATTGCCAAAATGCTGCTAACGACAACTCCCGGCAGCCCGGATTTCGCCAAGACATAAAACGGGACGTAGGCGTAAGGGTTGAAATAGGACTGCGCCCCTGCCGCAAAATAGTCTTTCTCAAAACGATCATTGAGTGCACTAAAGCCGGCATAGTAGTGGTAGTGCAGCGCGTCCCATGCCATGTCTTTTCCCAAGACATAGTTTAAAGCGACTGCAAACACCGTACACGCAGCGTACACATATCCCCGATATGGCGTTGCGTTGTCTGCGGCACTCGAATGATTTTGGGCAAAACCAGCGCGCTGAATCGCTTCAGAAAAGATCATGAATACGGAGAGTCAGCGGGAGCTTGGTCAGCGCCGACCGCCTCTTCGTGATAAGACTCATCAATGTTGATGGTCCAGATGCCCGCCTTCGGTGCTTGCCTGGTAATTGCGTGAACCGCCGCGTTGGCGGTCAGCATAGAGTGGTCCTGGTTATTATACCGGTGCATTCCATTCCTACCGATCGGGTACAGGTTGGAGAATTGATCCAGATAATGTCGCAAAGTACCAAATTGGCTATAAGCGCCAAAGTACGCAGGATATGCCCTCGGAACCCGTACAAGAGTGCCGTCGATCACATCTTTGCGTGCGATGAGACCGATTGTTTCTAGTTCGCCAATAGCAAACCCTAGAAATTGATCGTCTTCCATTGCCCATAGATCGTCGCCCTCCTTACAGAAATACTCGAGTCCCAACCACGTTGTTGTCGGATCCGCAACCAATGCCGAACTCCAATTGTTGAAGATCTGCAATCGCCCGATACGTACGTCCGGTTCCTGTATGTAGATCCAATTATCTGGAGGAGTTGCGCCCTCTCGCATCCCCCGAAGCAATAAGCCGGCCGTCATGAAATCCCTGTAAGGAAGATCGGCAGCAATCCGCGCGATCGATGTCTGTTCAGGCTTCAGCATTGCGATGACATCTTTGACTGGGATCGTGGAAATGAAGTGATCGCAAGTCACGCGTCGCTTTCCACCGGTGGTAGCATCCAGGACATCGACGCTGACAACCTTGTTGTCGGCGCGCGCAATCCCGACAACGCGGTTCTGCAAATGAATTGCTCCGCCCAGATTGACGACGCGCCGGGCGACTTCCTCCCACATTTGACCCGGCCCAAATTTGGGGTAGAGGAAGCGCTCAATTAGGCTGGTCTCAGTTCGCCTTTGAGTTGTATCCGCTGGATTGCGGAAGGGCTTTACCAACGCGTGTCCGATAGCCTTAGAGACAGATAAGCCCTTGATGCGCTGCGCGCCCCATTCTGCGGAAATCTCTTCACACGGGACCCCCCATACCTTCTCGGTGTAGCTCTTAAAAAATGTTCTGTATAGACGCGTTCCAAAGCGGTTGACAAGGAAATCTTCCAATGTTTTTTCGGGCAATCTGGGGTTGATCTGGGCATGGCCATAGCTCAGACCGATCTTGAATGCCTCGGCGAGTCCTAAGTTCCTGATCGTGCCTGCGTTGAGCGACAGCGGGTAGTCAAAAAACCGACGGCGATAAAAGATTCGGGACAACCGGCGACGGATCAGCATGACCGCATCTGACGATTCTGGCCCCGGTCCCTGCGGCATCAACTCGCGCGTCTGCCCCTGATAGTGGATGTGCTGCGGACCAGTCTGTTGTGTTTGGTCGGTGCTCACCGGCAAAATCTCTTGCCACCAGCGCATAACCCAATCGGATTTCGAGAAAAATCGGTGGCCTCCAAGATCCATGCGATTGCCGCGGTAGTTGATAGTCTTGGCGATGCCGCCCACTTGGGTGTCTGCTTCGAACACGATTGGCGCAACATCAGATTGGCGCAAAAGTTCGAGCGCTGCCGTCAATCCGGCCGGCCCCGCCCCTGCTATGACGGCAATTTTCTTGGTGCTGTCGCTCCCAGACATTTCGTCTTACGCCGCTCGTCGCCGCACGAAAAGAAGCTGTCGGCGCGCCGCGAAATTCCAAATAAGGGTAAAGCCGGCCGCGCCACATTTCGCCAAGAGGTAGTGGACCCTTAAGCATCTGAGGCCGAAAAACATTGCAGCGGCATTGATCACGAGGCCAACGACTCCGATAACCGCAAAGCTAGCCAGCTCCAACGGCTGGTTTTTGAGTCTGCGATGCGTGAACACCAGCGACACGGATAGAACGTAGGCCACCACCAGACCCACCGAAAAAGAGCCGGTTGCCGCCGCGAGGTAGGGCCATGAAAAATAGCGCACGAGTATCCGCAGAATTGCGATGTCGAATACAAGGGCAACGGCGGAGACGACGGTGTATCCAAGCGCTTCTCGAAGCAGAATCTTCACCTCAATGACCGCCTGTCGGTCGCACTTCGCGGCAGTCATAGAGGTTCCAATGATCCCAAGCGCCGGTGTTTTCGTGTCTTATGCGGTTAAACCCGATATCTTGCGGTGAAATGACAAACCCAAGCTGCGAATCAGCGCAAATTTGGCCCAAACCAGCCGCGGTCAGAGGGCGGGTCGGAACATCAAAAGTACGCTTGCCCGGAGCCGTGCGTAGATTGCTTAATATATTCCAGCTCGGGTCCATGATCGGCAGCAACACCTGGGAGCGGCGTTGAACTTCCAGGGCCGTGTTCCGCGAGAAGACCACGCCTGCGGATTGATCGACTGCCAAATAATTCGGTCTCTGAAGCGTGAACCAGACAAACGTCCCCACGTCGCGCGCCGGCGTGACGAGTACCGTGCTGGTCGGCGGGATTACGCCCGCCCAATCTGAGAATTCGGCGATCTCGTTCGCGGATGCGAGCGTGCGAGATTGCTTGAATGCGGTAGGCAACATGCAAATCGCCCCGGCTAGCAGCATTGCAAAGAGGAGCGACGGCACCCACACGCTCCGGCTGCTGCGTATGCACCACCAGGCAAAAGCGGCGGCAAAAGCGACAAGGATTTTCGATTCAAAAATGTCACGTAACTGCGCTGCACCCATCCCTCCTGTTGTGTAATCTGCGGAGACAATTGCCGACGCGCGAACCCATATCCACACCGCAATTGCGACGACCAGAGCAATTGCCATCCAGTGAAAAAAGACACGAGCGCGAACCGTGATACGCGACCTCATCAACCAGAAAATCATAGCCGACGAAACACACGCCGTCCCGTCAACGGGCAATGTCAAACCGGAAATCACCAAAATAGCGCACAAGGGACCGCATCGTTTGTCATGCCAAATTTGTAGGATTGTCATGGGGGCAAGCAGAATACTGACGAAGGTTGCGACCCAAACCCATCGCCAACCTTGGCCCTGCACGATTATCGCCACCGGGCTGAGCACGCTCGCAATCAGCGCGACGGCCAGACCGGTTGCGCCAACGACGGCAGCTGCGACGCAGAGTCTGCGGACGCTGATGTCTTGAAAGACTAACGCCGTGAACGCCAAATAAAAGAGAGGCCGCGCGTTGAGTTCCCAGTCCCGAAATGACCAGAGCTGTAAAAATAGAAACTGCGAACGCTCCTGTACGATCTTCAACCAAGCCGGATCCATGACGGGTAGTAGTCTGGTCGTCCAGGGAAACCATGTCGTCGCGGCGGAAATAAAAAGCGCGACCGCAGCACAAACGATCGCACCGAAGACGCTTATGCTGATCGGGACACGAAGACACAGCAAGAGCAAGAGCCCCGGCAGCGCGATAAGCGGATGAACCAATAGGGCTCCCGCCGCAATACCGATGGCAAAGAGCCTTCGTCCGCTGAAGTAGCAGGCGATAGAAGCCGCGATCAGTGCTTCGGCCGGCAAGCGAGCTGTCAAGAACGGCTCGCCGAATCTGAAGACTCCAGAGCCGCCATAACTTCCGTCGATGATCAGCAGGGAGGCGACGGCCAACCACGCAGTTTCGGGGCCGCTGAAAAATCGTGCCACGACCCATGCCATGCCCAGGTAGCAAATTGTGAATGCCAAGGTTAGCAACCGAGCGGCGTTCTCCAGACCCCATAATCCAATGAACCATGCATAAAAAGGTGAAAAAATCGTGAATTGATCCTGCGAGGTATTTTGCAGATACAGATCCCGCGCGAGGTGCGGATGAATTCTGGCAAGCGCCTGAAAAGCGTAGATCTGAGCGTCGCCGATGAGACCATGATAGCCGTGCAACCACAGCCAAATCGTTGCCGGCATCAGAACGAGAGCCGCGGTCGCGATTTTGGGCTGAAACCGGCTCAAGTGCATTGCTAGAGTCGTTGTGTAAACATCGCATTATGCACGAGGTGGCATTGACGCGGATGCTTCACATTGCGCTTAATGGCGGAGGCCCGCGAGAGTGATCGTAAACCGCTTTATCGAGCGCCATTTCGGTTTGACCGCGGTGGCCTTCTGCGCGCTCTGCGTAGCTTATTTCTACTTACTCGATCATGCGTTATTTTCTAGTGCTCAGTTCTCACCGATTTTTCGCTTTCTGCTCACGACTTATGACGTCAAAGCCGCGTGGCTTGGATTGGTAATCTGCTTTCTCGCAGCATTGTGGAGCCGGCACGAGCCGATTTTGCGATCGGTGGGCTTCATCGGCCGGCGTCCCCGGGCGCTGGCGTTGGCGATTCCAGCCCTGCTCGGACTTGGTGCGATCGTGGTTTACCACGATTATCCACTTTCAATGGACGAATATGCGGCAATCTTTCAATCGAAAGTTTTCGCCTCGGGCAGCCTCGCTGCCAAATTGCCGCACCGCCTAGTCGATTGGCTCATCGTTCGTGGTTTCAACGGCTCGTTTCTAATTGCGTCGCCGGAAACCGGCCGCGCCATAGAAGCGTATTGGCCCGGCTTTGCACTATTGCTGACGCCATTCCAATTTCTCGACATCCCGTGGCTGTGTAACGCGTTGCTTTCCGGGTTATCGATTTATCTCATATATTGGATAACGCGGGAAGTCACTGACGATCCAGTTGCCGCGGGATGGGCGATGCTGTTCACGCTGGCTTCGGGAGCCTTTATTGCGGACGGGATTTCGTACTATTCCATGCAAGCGCACCTGGCCGCGAATCTTTTCTTTGTCGCATTGCTCGTCAAACCTTCCGGGCATCGTGCGATGGCGGCGGGACTCGTGGGTTCGCTCGCGCTCATTTTGCACAACCCCGTTCCTCATGCGCTGTTCGTCACTCCTTGGATTGCCGCGATGGTGATGCGGCGCGGGCAACGTCGTTATCTGTTGCCATTGATGCTTGGCTACCTGCCCGGTGTCGCGATCGGTGTCCTGTGGTTGGGCCTTCGCACCCAGATTGCACTTGGCTCCCAGGGTTCAGTGGCATTGAAGGGAATTGCGTCGGGCGTATTTACGTGGCTGGATGCGACACAGTTGAATATTCGCGCAGCGGCCTTTGTCAAAATGTCAGTTTGGGCAATGCCAAGTCTATTCTTACTCGCGCTTTCAGGCGCGGTAAGTCATCGCGCAGATCCGCGGGTGCGTCTAATGGCGTGGTCTGCCCTGCTTACTTTTGTAGGGTATCTATTCGTCAGGTTTGACCAAGGTCATGGCTGGGGTTATCGATACTTTCACTCCGCCTGGGGGATGGTTCCAATACTGGCGGGATGCGCGATGTCTTGTAAGCGGCAGGCGAATCCTCGGATGGTTTCCTTTGTGGGCGCGACAGCGGTATTGAGCTTCTTGATCATAGTTCCATTTCAAATGAGTCAAATCGAACAATTCATCTCCGCTCATTTGGCTCAGCTCGCTCCGCCAAATCGACCGGGCAATAATATTTATTTCATTCATCCCTTGCGAGGCTTCTACGTGGCCGACATGGTGCAGTTCGATCCGCTGCTCCGCAACCAGGATCTACTGCTGGTGAGCCACGGCGCCGAGTTGGACGCGCAATTTATTGGGCAGAATTGGCCAAACGCAATCAAGGTTTCCAGCGAGCAAGCGGCTGAGCAATGGTATCTGGGTCCCCAAGATCAGCGGTCGCTGATTGCCGGCGGTAGGGAAGATAGACAATTCGTAATCGCGCACATCCCGCCTTGAGCCGCCTATCGTCCTTTTTCCAGATTCGCCAATCCGCAATGCGTACCATCACGCGGAAAGCTACGTTTGCCACCCGGGTTCTTTAATAAGACGAATCAATGCAATAATCGGCGGAACGCAGTGAATGAGCGGCGGCCAAAGGTTGCATAACCCTCAGGCGCAGCGAGTTAATATATGTTACTCCTCCCATCGTTGTGGATCACTGAACACGATCCTAAAGACGCTGCCATCACCACCGCGTGACTCATACAGCAAGATCGCTCGGTTAAGTTGGCACAGTTCGCGAGCGATGAATAACCCTAACCCGGTTCCGCCTTTTCTGCCGGTGAAGAATGGCTCGAAAATGCGGTCAACCGCTTGAGGTTCGATGCCGGGACCTCGATCGGAAACCTCGAGATATGGCCGATTGCTGGGGTTCAATCGACCGAGCTTGATTTCCAAGTTAATTCCGTCGCGCGCTTCACCGTATTTAAGGGCGTTATCGCACAAGTTCCATACGACTTGATGCAGGTGGCTCGGGTCGAAGCGCACTTCCAAATCTTCTGTCTCTTCGTGAATCTCCATTTGAGCCTTTTTCACTTGCATGGTCTGTGAAAACTCATCCACGAAATCATCGAGCCAATCGCCCAGAGACAGCCGCGTCGGCTTGGTTGCTTCGCGCCGCGACAACTGCAACACATTATTAATGATGGTGCTAACACGGTCGGAATTGCTTTGAATAATATCGGTTAGCCGCCGCTCGTCCGCTCCGATCCTGGCGCTTTCGGCTAGTAGCTGACCTGCATGACTCATTGCGCCGACGGGATTGCGAATTTCATGGGCAATACTGGCCGACAACCGACCGAGCGCGGCGAGTTTGCCTTGTTGTACGCGTTCGGCCATCAGACTGGTGTCTTCTAGAAAGATCAAGGTAGGGCCTGGCTCTTCGCCAAGTGGGGCAAAATGCGGTTGGATCACTCGCGCGCCGTCGGCGGCGACAAAACTCGACGGTGAATCGTCGCTCTGATCGCGTTGCCTCCAGGTAGACAAGGAGTAAAGAAGGCGCGGCGAGACTTCGCCGACTAACGCCCCTGGGACCGCGTGGTTGTCGCCCAGTATTTCCGCAGCCGACTCGTTGATCAGACGGATCCTATCGGCCGCGTCGACCACGAGAAGGCTTTCGCGCAAGTGCTGCACGATGTATTGAGATAGTTCCGCAAGATTCGCAAGGTCGACGTCCTTTTGGCGAACCAACGCTTCGCTTTCGCGCATGTGGCCCGCCGCGAATGAGGCAGCGCCAGCTGTCACAAAGAGTACGGCGCCAAGCAATCCCGCGGTGGCGTACGAATTGATGTCGGTCGTACCGCCGAGTTGCTGCCATATCGTGTCGGCAAGGATTGCTATGGCAGCGACGGCCGCCAAAAACAGGGCGCTACGCGGCGGCAGTAAAAATGCCAAAGCGCCGATAGGAACCAAGAACAAGAGTCCGAGACCGCTGGCAACGCCGCCGCAAGTATGCAACAGCAGAACCAGCACAAACATGTCAACCGATGCCTGGAGGATTGTCTGCACCTGCGCACTTGCCAGGCGCTGGCGCACGAACAAGACGCTAATCAGGCCAAAACAAAAATAAAATACGGTCGCGCCGAAGAACAATTGCCGGGAGTAAACGGCGAAACCGCGCGCCCCGCCCAAAGAGTAAAGCCCCAATAAAACCAAGGGCACCAAAACCCGGTACAGATTGAGCACCGCGAGCACGCGCCACGCCATGGCAGGGTCACGCCCCGTGATGGGGTCAATGCGTCGATCGAACTGGCGATTCAATTGGGTTATATCCCGCTACTTTGCGCTGTCCTCAAGCTTAATTCAGAATAGCGCGCCTTACGCGACGTGATCGGCACTTGAGGACAATTCATGAATTTGCACGAATATCAGTCGAAGAAATTGTTCGCTGAATACGCCATCCCTATCCCGAAGGGCCAAGTTGCCGACTCGCCGAAGGTGGCCGAAGCTGCAGCCAGGGGTCTTGGGGGGTCATTGTGGGTGGTCAAAGCCCAGGTTCATGCCGGCGGCCGGGGCAAGGCAGGCGGCGTCAAAGTGGTCAGGGATCTAGAGTCGGTCCGGGCCGCCGCAAAGGCCATGCTCGGAACTACTTTGGTTACGCATCAGACCGGGCCCGAAGGCCTGCCGGTACATCAGGTCTATGTGGAAGTGGGTTCAAAGATTGCGCGCGAGATTTACTTGAGCTTGGTGCTGAATCGCGATGCGAGTCGCCTAGCGTTCGTGGCTTCCGCCGCAGGCGGCATGGACATCGAAGAAGTGGCCGAGCACTCGCCCGAGAAAATCATTCGCGTCAACGTGAACCCGACTTCCGGGTTACAGGATTTCCAGTGCCGCCAATTGGCATTCGGCTTGGGTTTCAGAGGCGGCCAGATCGCTGAGTTTGGCAAGATTGCACACGCGATTTATAAATTGTATCTAGAGCGCGACGCCAGTTTGGTGGAGGTCAATCCGCTCATCGTCACCGCGGACGGCGATCTTCTGGCCTTGGATGCCAAGATCAACATCGAAGACAACGCACTGTTTCGTCACAAAGATTTGGCGGCGTGGCGCGATGCCTCGCAAGAAGACCCCATGGAGCGCAAGGCGGCCGAGCATGACTTAAACTATGTATCGCTCGACGGCAATATTGCCTGCATGGTCAATGGCGCAGGCCTTGCCATGGCCACCATGGACTTGATCCAATTGCACGGCGGCAAGCCGGCGAATTTCCTGGATGTGGGCGGCGGCGCCACCAAGGAACGTGTTGCCGCGGCGTTCAAGTTGATTCTCTCCAATCCGAAGGTCAGCGCAATTCTGATCAATATCTTCGGCGGCATCGTCCGCTGCGACATCATCGCCGAGGGCATCATTTCCGCCGTCAAAGAGGTGGGCGTAAGCATCCCGGTCATCGTGCGGCTCGAGGGGACGAATGCACCCCTGGCCCGGCAGATGTTGGCCAGCAGCGGTCTTGCGATCACACCGGCAAACGATCTGACGGATGCAGCGGTGAAAGCCGTGCAGATGGCGGGAGCTTCATCATGAGCATCCTCGTGAACAAGAATACGAAAGTTATTTGCCAGGGATTCACCGGCAAACAGGGCACCTTTCATTCGGAGCAATGCCTGGCGTATGGCACCAAGGTGGTGGGTGGAGTCACCCCTGGGCGTGGCGGCGAGACGCATCTCGGCTTGCCGGTGTTTGACACCGCACGGCAGGCTATCGCCGAGACAGGCGCGACGGTGAGCATGATCTATGTGCCCGCGCCCTTTGCGGCGGATGCCATCCTGGAGGCGGCGGACGCGGGGGTGGAGCTGATCGTGTGCATCACCGAGGGCATTCCGGTAAACGACATGGTGCGCGTCAAGGCAACGCTTGCCGGGTACCGGACCCGGCTCATCGGTCCGAATTGCCCTGGCATCATCACGGCCGGGGAATGCAAGATCGGCATCATGCCGGGCTTCATCCACAAGAAGGGGCGGGTGGGCATTGTTTCTCGTTCCGGAACCCTCACCTATGAGGCTGTGTTCCAAACCACCAATAACGGCTTGGGCCAAAGCACCTGTGTCGGCATTGGCGGGGATCCGGTGCGCGGCATGAACTTCATCGATGTCTTAGAACTATTCGAACAAGATCCGCAGACCGAAGGCATCGTCATGGTGGGCGAGATCGGCGGCAGCGACGAAGAGGCAGCCGCTGCTTACATCAGCGCGCACGTCAGCAAACCCGTTGTCGCCTACATTGCCGGCGTCGCGGCGCCACCCGGCAAGCGAATGGGCCATGCGGGAGCCATTGTGGCCGGCGGCAAGGGTACGGCGGCCGCGAAATTCGAAGCCCTCGAAGCGGCGGGCATCACCACGGTCCATTCGCCCGCGGAGATGGGTGCCGCGATCGCCCAGCGGCTGAAATGAGGGGAATGCGTTGAGCGTTTCGCATCAAGTGCGTTGTGTGATGGCCCAGCTGAACTTGGTCGTAGGCGATGTCGACGGCAACACGTCGCGCATTGTGGCCGCCGCCAATGAAGCGAGGGATCGGTACCGAGCGGATCTGGTAATGCTCCCGGAACTCGCGGTATCGGGTTACCCGCCCGAGGATCTGCTGTTTCACTCCGGGATGCGCTTGCAGGTGGCGCGCTCGCTCGAGCGCCTCAAAGAAGAAGTGCGCGGCATTACGCTCATCGCCGGCTACCCTGAATACTCCGGCGCCAAGATTTTCAATTCGGCCATTGTGATTCGCGATGGCAAGGTGCTGGCCAATCATCGCAAGGCCTGCCTGCCCAACTATCGAGTATTCGACGAAAAACGCTATTTCACGCCGGGTACCGATGCGACGATCCTCGACATCAACGGGGTGAGAGCGGGAGTTTTGGTATGTGAGGACGCCTGGGACTCGGCGCCTGCGCGCCAGGCGCGTGAGAAGGGTGCGCAAGTGCTGCTGATCATCAATGCGTCGCCCTACGAGGTGGATAAGCAGCGCATGCGCGAGCAACAAGTGGTCCGCGAGCGGATCCAGGAAACGGGCATTCCGGTGGTGTTCTGCAATTTGATCGGCGGCCAGGACGAGTTGGTCTTTGACGGCAATTCCTTTGTCATGGATGCGAAGGGCACCGTGACGCAACGCGCGCCGGCCTTTACCGAAGGAATGTATGTCGTGGACTTGGGATTGGATGCAGGCGGTGTGGTCCATCCCATTCCCGCCGACATTGTGCCTCTGCAAGGCCAAGAAGAGAGTGTGTACGGTGCGTTGGTGCAGGGCACCCGTGACTATGTCACCAAGCACCGCTTCCCGGGCGTGGTGATGGGGTTGTCGGGCGGCATCGATTCGGCGCTCACCCTGGTCATCGCGGTCGACGCGTTGGGCGCCGAGCGGGTTCATTCGGTGGCCATGCCCTCGCGCTACACCTCGCAAATGAGCAAGGACGACGCCGCGTTGCAGGCGAGAAATTTGCACGTCAAACACAGTGAAATTTCCATCGAAGGCATGTTCGAGGCGACCCTGGCTGCCTTGAAGCACGAGTTCGCGGGACGGGCGCCCGATACCGCGGAAGAAAACATTCAGTCGCGCTGCCGCGGCGTGCTGCTCATGGGCATTTCCAATAAGACTGGGAAGATGTTGCTCACCACCGGCAATAAGAGCGAAATGGCGGTGGGCTATGCCACCTTGTACGGCGACATGGCCGGCGGATTCGCCCCTATCAAGGATTGCAGCAAGCTATTGGTTTATCGCTTGTGCCGCTGGCGAAACGCGCAGTCTGAGGTGATTCCCGCGAGGGTCATCGATCGGCCGCCCTCTGCTGAGCTGCGTTTCGACCAGAAAGACACCGACAGCTTACCGCCGTATGAAATTCTCGACCCGATACTCGAGGCCTTCATCGAAGAGGACTTGTCGGTCGATCAAATCGCCGCGCGCGGCTTCGATCGAGTCACCGTGGGGCGCATATTGGATTTGGTGAAGCGCAATGAATATAAGCGCCGCCAAGCGCCGCCGGGCGTGCGCGTCAGCGGCCGGGCCTTCGGCCGCGATTGGCGCTATCCGATTACCAGCGGCTACAAATCGCACTGAACCTCAAGGGTCCAGGGCTAAAAGATGCGCTGGTACCAGTGTTTCTTCGGTTCGAGGTCCGCGAGAGGACCGGGGTAGTTATCCGCGTACACAAGTTCGACGTTTTTCGCCAGATCCACCATATTGAGGGAGTAGTACGCGGCGATCATGACGCGCAGGGAGCCTTTGACCGCGGGCGAGCCATCGTAGTTTTCCACGCAGTACTTGGCGCGATTGAGGGCGCCCACATAGGCGCCGCGGCGCATGTAGTACAGGGCCACGTGTAGTTCGAAGTCGGCCAGGCGGTTGCGCAGAAAGACCATGCGCTGCTGA
>Ga0210387_10000295_pt1 | contig 36319 bp, 34 predicted proteins | sample IncBWC7OmetaG_FD_160108 | JGI IMG/M metagenome (GOLD analysis project Ga0210387, IMG submission 160108) | Forest soil microbial communities from Barre Woods Harvard Forest LTER site, Petersham, Massachusetts, United States - Inc-BW-C-7-O ... | reverse complement strand
GGCACCGGCCTTTCCACCGTCTTGCGAGGGCTCAAAGAATATGTCGCCGGACCCAGGAAAGAACGCGCGCGCCTTCCGATTGCCGACCTTGCTGCTGTTGTCACCGTAACAGATGACGGCGGAAGCTCCGGCCGCCTTCGCCGCGATTACCAGGTGCTTCCTCCGGGGGACATTCGCAACTGCATGGTGGCGCTCTCGAAAGACGAACATCTGCTCAGCAAGCTTTTTCAATACCGTTTTCCCGCCGGTCGCGGCCTCGCTGGACACAGTTTTGGAAATCTCTTTGTAACAGCACTCACAAATGTCACCGGTGATTTTCCGGAAGCCGTGCGAGTCTCATCGCGTGTACTCGCGATTCGCGGCCGTATTTTCCCTTCCACCGCGCAGAACGTCACTCTGGAAGCTGAATTAGAGGACGGTTCAAAGGTTGCCGGTGAAACGAATATTTCGCGCTCTAAAAAGAGAATTCGCCGTGTCTGGCTCGTCCCTCGGCGCGTGCGTCCCCTTCCAGAAGTTCTCGAAGCGCTTCGCGCCGCCGACCTGATCCTCGTCGGACCCGGCTCGCTTTACACGAGCATCATTCCGAATCTATTGGTTGAAGGTGTGGCAAACGCTATCGCTCGTTCGCGCGCGAAATGCGTCTACATCGCCAATCTAATGACCCAACCGGGCGAGACCGAGCACTATTCGGTGGCTGATCATGTGCGTGCAATCTACGAGAACACTCGGATGAACCTATTCGATTGCGCTGTAATCAATCGCAGCCCAGTCTCCGCTCAAATGTTGCGCCGCTACGAGGCGCAAGGAGCCGAAATCGTTCAACCTTCGTTCGCTGAACTCAAGCGCATGGGCCTCCGCTACGTCACCGCCGACCTTTTGCAACAACGCGGCGTAATCCGGCACGACACAGCGCGTCTCGCCGACCTGCTTCTTCACGAATTCGTCACGCTTCGGGCTCGCTCTTAGGCGCCGTTTACTTGTGGTCAAAACTTCAACCATCGAAAAGCCTTTTCTTGCGCCGCGTTCCGCGTGTTCGTATACTTGCCCCCGCTCTTTACAAGCCATTTTGGCGAAGTTGACATGAGATGGAATTGGCAGCGTTGCTGCCCTAATCTGAGTTTGCGTTCGATGAAATAGGTCAGGAGGAGTCATGTCTGCGGCTGCGCAGGATGAATTAAACGTATACCAATCTGCCGAAGCGCGATTCGAGATTGCCGCTCAGAAATTGAATTTGGAAGAAGGGCTTTACCGCTACCTGAGATATCCCAGCAAAGAAATCACTGTTTACATTCCCGTACCGCTGGATAACGGCAAGCTCGAAGTCTTCACCGGATATCGCGTCCTGCATTCTACGATCCGCGGACCAGGCAAAGGCGGAATCCGTTTCGCTCCAGACGTTAGCCTCGACGAAGTGCGCGCTCTCGCAGCGTGGATGACGTGGAAGTGCGCCGTGGTTAATATCCCGTTCGGCGGCGCGAAGGGCGGCGTGATCTGCGATCCCAGCAAGCTTTCCAGAACCGAACTCGAACGCATCACCCGCCGTTACACCGCGGAACTCAGCGAATGGTTTGGTCCGGAGCGCGATGTTCCTGCCCCTGACATTGGCACGAACGCTCAAACGATGGCTTGGGTAATGGACACCTACTCCATGCACGTCCGTCAAGCCACCACAGCCGTTGTCACAGGAAAGCCGCTCGAACTAGGCGGCTCTCAGGGACGCACTGAAGCCACCGGCCGCGGCCTGATGATGTGCTGCGATAAAGCACTTCAAAAACTCGGCATGAAACGCGACGGTTGCCGCGTCATCATTCAGGGATTTGGAAACGTCGGTTCCCAGGCCGCCGATCTGATGCACAAGGCGGGTTACAAAATTATCGGCGTCGCCGATATTCATGGCGGTCTTTACAACGAGGCGGGTTTCGACGTTCCGAAATTGATCGAGTGGGTCTACGGCCAGCGCAAACCGCTCCCTGATTTTCCTGGCGGCGGCCAGAAGATGACGGCTCAGGAAGTTCTCTTTCATCCCTGTGAAATCCTTGTTCCGGCAGCTACCGAAAACCAGATCACTACGAAAAATGCGCATCGCGTGGATTGCAAAATCCTTTGCGAGGGCGCGAATGGCCCCACCACGTCGCACGCCGACGCGATCATCGAGCAGAAGGGAATCTTCATCATCCCCGATATTCTCGGAAATGCTGGCGGAGTAACCGTCAGCTACTTCGAGTGGGTACAGGATCGCCAGGGATTCTTCTGGCGTGAAAAAGAAGTAAATGAGCGGTTGCAAGACGTAATGGAACAGAGTTTCGACCAAGTTGTGCTTTACGCCGAAACGCACCACGTGAATAATCGTATTGCTGCATACATTGTTGCGATTGACCGCGTGGCGCGCGCTCTGAAATTGCGCGGAATCTACGCCTAGCTTGCGCGCACTCTGTATCCGTTGTGGAGGCTAATCTGTACCCTGAATCAATATCGCCGGGCGCGCTGAAAACCGAGGACGAACACCGGCGCGACATCTGCTCGGTCGGCCGCTGGATTCACGACCGCGGCTACGTCGCCTCCACCGACGGCAATATTTCCCTGCGCCTCGATCCTCGCCGCATTCTCACGTCTCCCACCGGCATCAGCAAAGGCATGATGACGCCTGACGATCTCGTCATCACCGATCTGCAGGGCCACAAACTCAGCGGCCGCCGCAATCCCAGCTCGGAGCTCGGAATGCACCTGCTGATTTACAGCCGCAGGCCGGACATCAACGCCGTTTGCCACGCACATCCTCCCGCAGCCACTGGGTACGCTGCAGCCGGAGTGCCTTTGAACAAAGCGATATTGTGCGAATTGGTTCTCTCGCTCGGCTGCATTCCGGTCGCGCGTTACGGAACGCCGGGCACTCCCGAGCTCACCGAAGCACTCGAGCCTTTGGTACAGAGTTACGAAGCCATCCTGATGGCCAATCATGGCGTCGTTTGCTACGGTCAGGACTTGCTCTCCGCTTTTTTCCGCATGGAAACCACCGAACATTTCGCTCGCGTCGCCCTCGTTACCGAGCTCATCGGCAAACAAGTCTTGCTTTCCAGCGGGGATGTGGAAAAATTGCTCGCGGCGCGCGCTCGGTACGGCGTTCAGACAGCTTCGTCGATCGGTCCTGATTGTCCCGTCACCGCCGATAGCGCCGATGCGGAGCGCATCACGCTGACTCGACGGGAACTCGAAGCGCTCGTGAACGAGGCAGTGCAGAAAGAACGCTCGCGCCGGTAGCTTTTCGCGGCCAGTTTTCGGACAGTTGCCAGAAACGGTTGCTAGAAGCGGTCACCAGAAAACGTTCAGGAGTTTTGCCGGAGGATCTCGAATGGGCGAAGCACTGGGAATGATCGAAACGCGCGGAATGGTCGCGATGATCGAAGCCTCAGACGCGATGGTGAAAGCGGCTAAGGTCACGCTCGTCGGCTGGGAAAAGATCGGTTCAGGCTACGTCACGGCGATGGTGCGTGGGGATGTGGCGGCCGTAAAAGCGGCTACGGATGCCGGCGCTGCAGCCGCGCGTCGAGTCGGCGAACTGATCGCTGTCCACGTGATCCCGCGGCCGCACCAGTCGCTCGAAGACGTGCTGCCAATCGGCAAGACGCCGATGGCAGCGGCGAAGTAGCCGCCGCGAAACGACAACGATGCGGCAAAGCACCCCAGGTGGCGCATCAGCGCCCGTCGGAGAATCATCTTCGCTCCTTGCTCGATGCGATAAAGTGAGTTCGATCGACCAATCAATATGCTTCTAGCTCGCATCGTCGGCACCGTCGTTTCCACTCGTAAAGACCCTCGCCTCGAAGGCAAGAAGCTCCTCATCGTTAAACCGATCAATCCCGAGGGTGGCGACGAATCGGGATACCTCATCGCCGTGGATACGGTTGACGCCGGTTTTCGTGAAACCGTCCTGGTCGTTTCCGGCAGCTCTGCACGTCTGGCTGCCGAATGTAAAGACCGCCCGGTCGATGCCGCCATCATCGGTATCGTCGACACAATTCACCTCGACGCTCTCCACGAAGCCGAACTCGCCGCCGCGCGAAAGAAATGACGATGCGGCGAAGCATCGTCATCCTGCTTGCTCTGAGGAACGAAGCGCGATTTGTGCGTCCCGAATGCTCTCGTGGGACGAAGGATCCCGTGCAATGATTCTCGGCCGCGTCATCGGCAAAGTCATCGCGACAATGAAAAACGCTACGCTCGCTAGTCAGCGCCTGTTGATTGTCCAGCCGATCGACCGCAATGGCCGAGACAAAGGCAAAGCCATCATCGCACTCGATTCCGTCGGGGCGGGCGCAGGCGAAACGGTCTATTGGTGCCGAGGCAAAGAAGCGAGCTTCCCGTTTCTTCCGGTCGAGCCGCCCACCGACGCGACAATTGTTGGCATCGTCGATGAGATCAACATTCCCGCGAGAGTTGAGAGTGCGTAAATGCTAATCGGACGCGTGATCGGCGACGTAGTGGCAACTCAGAAGGACGCGTCGCATGTGGGCCGCAAGATTCTGGCCGTCCAGCCGCTGAATCTTGACGGATCTGATCGCGGTGAAATTGTCCTCGCGCTCGATGCTGTCGACGCGGGGATCGGCGAGCGCGTATTACTTTCCGCCGAAGGCTTCTCCGCGATGACTGCTGTTGGGCGTCCCAACTCCCCGATCGACACCGCTGTGATCGGTGTAATCGATGACGTCACCTTAATTGACGGCGTGAGGTGATTCTTGTTGCCAGAATTGTTCTCTTCGACCCCGATTATTTGAGGCTGCCGAATGGGTTCCAACGCCATGGAACTTGGATGGAAGTTCTTCCACGGAATCGGTAGACGCAAGAATCACCGCGCTGCGCTTCACTACCTCGAGCATGCTGCCCGGCAAGGATACGTCCAAGCACAATTCGTGCTCGCTTACTCGTACGCCCACGGTTTAGGCACGAGGAAAAATTTGAAACTCGCAGTTTACTGGTATAAACCTGCCGCTCGCAAACTTCACCCCGATGCTCTCTTCAATCTCGCTCTGGCATACGATTTGGGGCGAGGAACTCGTCAAGACCTGCGCGCAGCATTCTCGCTTTATAAAAAAGCTGCTTTGCTGGGCGACAGAGAGGCCCAATGCAACCTAGCAATTGCGTATCTCGAAGGTCACGGAACTAAGCAGAACCTGCGAACCGGCATCAAGTGGATGGAAAGAGCGGCGCGCAAATCTGACCCAAAGGCGCAGTACAACCTCGGTATGGCTTACTTTGAAGGGGAAAGGGTAAACGAGAATCTATCCCGCGCACGCCACTGGTTGAAGAAGGCAGCTGCGAACGGTCACAAAAGGGCGTCAGCGAAGCTAAAACGGTTGCGCGTTAGCTCAAAATAAAAATGGGCAGCGCCCGCTGCATCGAACGCCGCCCACTCAGTCCGATTCGAAAAACTCCCCGCAATCCCCGGAGTTCACTTGCCGGAAACGGCGCCACCGGCCACCGCGATATACTTCGACTTCCCTCCGAAGTGAACCTCGGTGATCTGGTTGCTGTCGGTAACTACGGAAGTGTAAGAAGCCTTGCTCTGTCCGTCTTTCCACTCGATCGGTACTTCCGCCACTACTTTGCCGTCTCGCAGAATCGTCATCTTCGATTCATCCGCGGAAATCTGATAGCTGCCGGCTTTCAGATCCTTTCCCGCAAGTGTTGCCGAGCTGTGAAGATCTACGGCGACACGGGAAACTGGTTTGATTGTTTTTGAGTCGTCGGCGCGAGCTGCAATTGGCATCGCGAACGCGAACGCCGCGAGGATTGTCACTACGTAATTCATTCGACGATGTGCCATTCTTGTTTCTCCTTTTTTCCCACTCGCCCCTTGCAACTGAATTAGACGTGATGAGTTCTGCACGGAAAGCGCCATTACGAAATATTCATAAGAAAAGGTTTGTGGCGCCCTCCAACAATCAATTCACTCCGCATGCGAACACCGTTTGCGCGATATCGAACAACTCGCAACGCGAGATGAGTAAAAAATCAACACTCTCCGAAATTTCGGAGAGTGTTTGCGAGTGCCGCAATGCGCTTCATCTCGCTATTTCTATATACGGGGCACTGATTTGATTTGTTCCAAAAATGCGCGAAGAATACGCACAAATTCATTGATTCGTTCCTTCCGTGCCCAATTTGCGTTGCACCTCTTTTGTGCACATCGATTTAGCGTCCTCAGATTCATCGCCGAAAGTTGCTCACGTTGACACCTTCCAATGGGTCAGGAATAATCGCTCGACATGATTGGTTCGCTTCGCGGCAAGCTCATTGAAAAACGTCCCAACCAACTGCTCGTGGAAGTCGGCGGCGTCGGATACCAGGTACAAATTCCGCTATCCACATTTGCGGGTGTCGGGGCAATTCATGCCGACGCAACCCTTCTGATTCACACGCACGTACGCGAAGACCAGATCACGCTTTACGGTTTCGTGACTGCGCGTGAAAAGCAGTGCTTCGAATTGCTGATTTCCGCCTCCGGGGTCGGCCCGTCGCTTGCGTTGAAGATTCTTTCGGGAATGAGCATCGAAGAGCTCGTTCCCGCGATTCGCAAGAGCGATCTCGCACAACTCGTGCGCATCCCGGGTGTAGGCCGCAAGACCGCCGAACGCATGGTCGTCGAGCTGCGCGACAAGCTCGCAGTAATTGATGTGGCTGAAGCTGGCAAACCGAGTACGCGCTCGCAGCTTGAGGCTGACGTGGCCTCGGCGCTCGTGAATCTGGGTTACGATGTAAAGTCAGTCGAGCGTGCGATCGAAAAATCGCGCGGAACGGGCAAGGCCGATTTCGAGAACCTTCTGCGCGCGTCGCTTCAGATCTTAGGTAGCTCGGCGATGCAAAAATCAGCTCGCGCCGGACACGACGAATAGTTTCGCGCGCCCTCTTCAAGCCCGGAGGTAGATGTGACTCAGTTCGTTTGGGAATTCGTAGCGCTCGCTGACAAGCTAGAAGACTTCGAGCGCCACTTCTCGGCGTCAGGCTCTTGGGCCGGGCTTTTTCGCAGGAGCGCCGGCTACCAGGGCACAACGCTATTGCGTGATGCAAAAAACGCGCGCCGCTTTCTTACGATCGACCGGTGGGAGAGTGACACGTCCTTCCGCGCAATGCGGGAACGATTCGCAAGAGAGTACGATGAACTAGACCGTGCTTGCGAAGCATTTATCGAGAGTGAGCGCAGCATAGGCGTTTTCGAAGAGGAATAGGTGCCAGAAGAAATGGCAGACGTTCGAAATCGAATTATTTCCGGGAAAGCGCTCGACGAAGACGCGCGCCTCGACGCCAGTGTTCGTCCGCAGAAAATCGAAGACTTCATCGGCCAGTCGCGCGTGAAAGAAAATCTAAAGATTGCAGTCGATGCCGCCCGCAACCGCGGCGAAGCGCTCGATCACGTCCTTCTCTACGGGCCGCCCGGGCTCGGCAAAACTACCCTCGCGCAAATCCTGGCCAACGAAATGGGCTCAGCGATCAAAATCAGCTCAGGCCCGCTGCTCGAGAAAAAGGGCGATCTCACCGCCGTCCTGACGTCTCTCGACCCGCGAGATTTTTTCTTTCTCGACGAAATACATCGCCTGCAGGCCGCGCTCGAAGAAATTCTTTACCCCGCGATGGAAGATTTCCGCGTCGACCTCATCATCGGCCAGGGGCCGGGCGCCCGCGTCCATCCCTACCAGCTCAACAAATTCACGTTGATAGGCGCTACCACACGCGCCGGCCTGATCATGGCGCCGCTGCGCTCGCGTTTTGGGATCGTGCACCGCCTGGAATTTTATTCGCCTGAGGACTTGCAGCGAATCGTGGAACGCTCCGCAAAGATTCTCGGCATCACGATGGACCGCGACGGCGCCGCCGAAATTTCGCGCCGCAGCCGCGGTACTCCACGCGTCGCGAACCGCCTGCTCCGCCGAGTGCGTGATTACGCGGAAGTTCGCGCCAAGGGTCACATTACGCTTGGAGTTGCCCGCGATGCGCTCGCGATGTTGGGTGTCGACGAGCATGGCCTCGACGAAGTCGATCGCAACCTGATGCTCACGATCATTCAGAAATATTCCGGCGGTCCAGTCGGCCTAAATACCATTGCCGCGTCGCTGAGCGAAGAAGAAGACGCCATCGAAGAAATCTACGAACCCTATCTCATGCAGCTCGGCCTCCTCGACCGCACTCAGCGCGGCCGCGTCGCGACATCCCTCGCCTACAAACATTTCGGGATCGACGAACCCCGCCGCCAGCCCGGCCTGTTCTCTTAGCGCCGCTCGTAGTTGGACGTCTGCGCTAGGATGCGTGCCCAAGCCGTATCGTTCGCCTACTATATGGACGTATTCCCGCTCTTTCGACCTCGCCGTTTGTCAACCGATAAGAAACCAACGGAACGGCCGCCGACGGCTATCCCTCCTGCCGCGAGTCCTCCCATCGCGATAGCCCCAAACGCCAGTCCCCCGAGCGCGATCACGCCAAGGGACATGCCACCGACCGCGATGAGGCCAATCGCCTTTCCACCGAGTGCGATAAGTCCGCGTGCTTTTCCTCCCACCGCGACGTATCCTCGCGCCGAATCACCAAGCGCCAGCCAGCCGCGGGCTTCATTGCCAACGGCAATGATTCCGTGCGCCTTGCCGGATCGTTCTCCCTGATCGGCATCTGGTCCATACGCAATATCGAAGAGCGGAAGTCCTGCGAAGGTGCGCTCGGAGCGTTTGCGAATCGATTTCGTCGAGTGAGGTTTCATGGTGCTTCTAGAGTAACTCAGCGGCTGCCGACCTAGATGAGAATGTGTCAATGATGTGGACCGACGGCCAAGAACGAAGCTGATTTCGCCGCCGTCAGGCCGTTGCATATTGGTCCACTTTGGCTCTTTCCTCTCATCACAGGACAAGTACTATCCGTCATGCACGCCATTCGTATCCGACCTGCGGTCCGCTCCGACCTTCCTCGCCTCACCGAGATCTACAACCACTACGTAATCCACACTCCGATTACATTTGATCTCGTGCCGCATACCGTAGAAGGGCGCGTCGCTTGGTTCGAACAATTCGCAACGACGGGGCGCCACCGCCTGCTCGTAGCCGAAGAAAACGCCGTCGTTCTCGGCTATGCCGGCACCACGCGATTTCGAAACAAGGCTGCGTACGAAACGAGTGTCGAGACCACCGTTTATTGCAGCCACGATACATTGGGAAAAGGCATCGGCTCCCGCCTCTACGCAGCACTTTTCGAAGCTCTCGCCGGCGAAGACATTCACCGAATCGTCGCGGGATACACGCTGCCGAATGCCGCTACGCTAGCGCTGCACGAGCGATTCGGCTTCAAGCCGGTAGCGGTATTCAGTGAAGTGGGCCGCAAGTTCAACCGCTATTGGGATGTTGGATTTTCAGAGCGGCCGCTGCGTCTCGCTTAGATCAACACCCAGCCACACCAACAAAATCCAACGCCCGCCTAGTTGCGTACCTATTGCAAATGCCTATGAAGCACACACTACTTGCTTATCTTGCTGCCTTACTCATATCGAGCGCAGCATTTGGTCAAACGGCTTCGCAGAACATCGATGCCGCCGGAAACATTGGCGCGCCATTGCCAACAGCGCAAATCGAACAATCGAAGGCCGCCGAACACCTAAACTGGCGTCCATGGTCAGATGCCGTCTTCGCCGATGCCAAACGTCAGCGAAAGTTCGTCCTACTCGATCTCGAAGCCGTCTGGTGCCACTGGTGCCATGTGATGGACGCGAACACGTACAGCGACCCCGCGGTAATCAAGCTTCTTGCCTCGCACTACATCACCGTGAAAGCCGACCAGGATTCGCGCCCCGATCTCTCCAATCGCTACGAAGACTACGGCTGGCCGGCCACAGTCGTCTTCGACGCCGAAGGTCACGAAATCGTGAAGCGCCAGGGCTATCTCGCGCCGGATGAGATGGCGTCGATGTTGCAAGCCATCATCGACGATCCATCGCCCGGCCCGTCCATCGAAGCCGAAGCGAAAATCGAATTGCCGTCGAGTCCTCTTTTGACCGATGCGCTCCGCGCGGACCTAAAGAAAAACTATCTCGCTGGGTACGACAGCGCGCACGCAAGCTGGGGCACGAACCAGAAATATCTCGATTGGGACTCGGTGGAATATTCGATGGAGCTGGCGCGGCTCACAAATGACCCCAAAACGGAACAGATGGCGCGCCAGACATTGACCGAACAGCTTCATTTGCTCGATCCAGCGTGGGGCGGCGTCTACCAGTATTCCACCGGCGGCGATTGGAATTCGCCGCACTTTGAAAAAATCATGCAGATGCAGGCCGAAAATCTGCGCATCTATTCGCTAGCATATTCACAGTGGCACGATCCTGCGTATTTCCAGGCAGCGCAAGAAATCCGACGCTACCTCAAAACATTTTTGACGTCACCCGAAGGCGCGTTTTATACAAGTCAAGACGCTGATTTGATCGAAGGCAAGCACAGCGCCCAATATTTCGCGCTCGACGACGCGGCGCGGCGCAAGCTGGGAGTGCCTCGAGTCGATAAACACATCTATTCGCGTGAGAATGGCTGGGCAATTGCAGCGCTCGTCGCGCTTTATGACGCGACAGGAGATGCGACCGCACTTCAGGATGCCACTCGTAGCGCGCGTTGGGTGCTCGCGAATCGCGCGCTTCCCGGCGGCGGCTTCCGGCATGGAAGCAAAGACATCGCAGGACCATACTTGGGCGACACGATTGCAATGGCCCGAGCCTTTCTCGCCCTGTACGGCGCCACAGGCGATCGCGAGTGGCTCGCAGACGCCGAAGCCGCGATGAAATTCATCGCGAGGGATTTCCGCGACGCACACGGGGCAGGGTTCCTCACATCGAAGACGCCCACGGACAAAAGTTACACGCCGCATCCACAGCGTGATGAAAATGTGATGGTCGCACGCACCGCGAATCTCCTCTCTCATTATACGGGTGACACACAATACGAGGACTTGGCCAAGCAGGCAATGCGCTACCTCGCCGCGGCGCCGATTGTATTCCGCTTGCCGGCATCGAGCGCTCTTCTCGCCGACCTCGAATTGGGCAGCACGCCGCTACATCTCACCATCGTCGGCTCGAAGGACGACGCTACCGCGCAGAATCTTTTTCAGGCTGCTCTCCGCTATCCATCGAGTTACAAACGAGTGGAGTGGTGGGACGTCCGCGAAGGACGATTGCCGAATCCAGATGTGCAGTATCCGCAATTGAGTCGCGCTGCGGCGTTCGTATGTACCGGACGCGCCTGCTCGCCGCCGATTTTCAAAGCTGAGGATGTTGCTGGACGCGTCGATAAATTGTCAGCCGTGAAATCGGGGCAATAGCTTCAACGTTGTCCTGCAATCGCGCAGATTCTAATTCCCGGTTACTCGCAGCGCAAGGAAACCATCGGGTCGATGCGGGCGGCGCGGCGCGCGGGAATGTAGCTGGCGATGAGCGCGATTGACGAGAGCAACGCGGCGATCGCGACGAAGGTAATCGGATCGGTCGATCTGACGCCAAACAGCAGGCTACGCATCAGTCGCGTAACCGCAAATGCACCAGCCAATCCGATCCCTACACCGGTAAGCGCAAGCGTCATGCCCTGCCGCACGACGAGGCGCAGGATATTGCTCTGCGTCGCACCGAGAGCCAGCCGGATTCCGATTTCGCGTGTTCCCTGGTTCACCATGTATGCCATTACGCCGTAAATGCCGATCGTCGCAAGAGCGAATGCTAGAAGCGCAAAGAGCGCGAGCATCGTCATCGCAAACCGGCGGCGCGCAAGAGATTCCTGCACACGGTCGTCCATTGTCCGGACGTTGTAAATCGGAAGATCCGGATCGAGCTCGCGAATCTCTTTCTTGATTGCGGAAGTAAGTGTGCTAGGAGCGACGCCGCTCCGAACCACCTCGTTCATCGCTTGTGTTGTGTACTGCGAATGCGGCAGATAGAACGCGATCCGCGGATCAGAATCGAGCGCATCTTGTTTGATTCGGCCTACCACGCCAACAATCGTCACCCAGTCGTCTTTTGATTCGGCTCCACCCGTGCGAATCCGCTTGCCGACCGCTTCTTCATGTGGCCAATACTGCTGAGCAAAATATTCGTCGATCATTGCCACTTTCTGAGTGGTGGGCGTGTCGAAATCATTGAACAAGCGGCCTTGCCGCAGCGGGATCTGCATCGCCTCGAAGTAATGGCCGCTGACGATGCGCTCGTCACCGTTCAGGAAATTCTCCCCGGCAGGTGGCGTACGTCCTTCAATCGTAATTGGACCCCACGCAAACATTTCACTCAGCGGAAGTGACGTGATCGATCCAGCGGCGGAAACTCCGGGGATGCGTTCGAGCCGTTCATTGAGCTGGCGGTACGCGGCAAGCACGGCGGGGCCGTCTTTGTAGCGGTGGCCGTTCATGGTGAGTTCGAGCGTGAGAACGTTTTGCGGATTGAATCCGGGAGAAACACTTTCGAGGTGCGCAAAGCTGCGAATGAGCAATCCAGCACCAATCAGCAATATCACTGAAAGCGCGAGCTCGGACACCACGAGCAGGCGCCGAAGATTGTTACCGCGTCCCCAGACGGCACCTGTTCCGGCCGAGCCTCGAGTGCCGTCGCTCAGAACGGAATGCAAATCAATACGCGCGATACGGAGGGCAGGCGCGAGTCCAAAGAGAATTCCGGAGAAAACGGAGAGCGAGAGCGTGAACAGCAGCGCTGCGCGATCGACACCGATATCATCGAGTCGCGGAACGCTCTTCGGTCCGAGAACATGAATCCAATGGACGCTGAGAATTGAAAAAACGATTCCGAGCGCCCCGCCGCACAGCGCCAGCAGAATGCTTTCCGTAAGCAATTGCCGAATGATGCGGCGCGCGCTTGCGCCCAATGCGGTGCGAACCGCTATTTCTTTTTGTCGCGCCACAGCGCGTGACAGCAGGAGGTTTGCAACATTCGCGCAGGCGATTAGCAACACGCACGCCACGGCGCCGAGCAAAACGAAGAGCGCATGACGCGCGTCGCCGACAACCTGCTCCTGCAGCGGCACGATTCCGAAAGTGAGTCCGCCGTTCGGCGGATATTGTTGAGGATGATCCCTGCGGAGGCTGGCCGTCAGCGTGTCCATCTCCGCTTGTGCTTGCGCCACAGTGACGCCCGGCTTCAGTTTACCGACGATGTTGTAATCCTCGTGGTCGCGATTTTGGGCCGAGTTAGGCTGCATCGGAAACGGCAGCAGAATTTCAGCCTGGTTTTCCGCTCCGTACAGAGTGGGCATCACTTCGCGAGGCAGCGAAAATGTTTTCGGAAGCACGCCAACGATCTCGCAGGAGACTCCGTTGATCGCAACTGATCGTCCGAGAATGTGTGGATCGGAGCCGAAGCGACGTGTCCAGGTGCCATAGCTCAAAAGTGCAGTGCGATTGTGCCCAGCGGTGTCCTCTTCGGGGAGGAACAATCGGCCCATCGCGGCTCGATAGCCGAGCATCGGCAAAAGATTTGAAGAAACGCGAATCGTGCCGATACGTTCGGGATCGCCGTTTCCTGTGAGGTTGTCATTCGTGCCGAATGCGATCGCCACGTCTTCGAAACCGGAGTGGCCGTTCTTGATGTCGAAGTATTGCGCAGTGGAAAACCAGTCCTGCGTGATACCGAGTCCGGGCGAACGGTTCCACAAGATGACGAGGCGGCTGGCATCCTTGTAAGGAAGCGGGCGCAAAAGTAGCGCGCTCGTGATGCTGAAAATGGAAGTGTTCGCACCGATACCGATCGCGAGCGACAGAATTGCCGCGATGGCAAACCCAGGGTTCTTCGCGAGAGCGCGAAGAGCATAGCGAAGATCTCGCAGCAAGCTATTCATTTGGGCCACTCACAGGTGTTGCAGGAAAGCTGCCCACCTTAGACGGCCATATGGCGAATTCGTCGTCTAGGGACCGGAAGAAAACGTATTACACGCCTTGATGTCCCCGGTCGTAAGCCCCTTCTTGAACCAAGCCTCGCGCTGCGCGGAAGTTCCGTGCGTGAATTTGTCGGGCATCACGTGTCCGGTGGCCTGCTGTTGCAAGCGGTCGTCACCAACCGCGCCGGCGGCATTGATCGCCGATGCGATATCGCTTTGATCGATCAAGTTCCGCTGCTCGGTGGAATTTCCCCACACGCCCGCAAAGCAATCCGCTTGCAGCTCCAAAAGTACAGAGAGCGCGTTGGACGTTCGCGGATCGCGCTGCTGTTGTGCGCGGACCGTCCTCTCAATTCCCAGAATCTTCTGAACGTGGTGGCCAATTTCGTGAGCGATCACGTAAGCCTGCGCGAATTCCCCGGATGCGCCAAAGCGAGTGCGAAGCTCGTCAAAGAAGCCGAGATCGAGGTAGACCTTCTCGTCTCCCGGGCAATAGAACGGGCCTGTAGCCATCCCTGCCTGTCCGCAGGGTGATTGGATCTCGTTACGGAACAACACAAGTTTCGCGTGATGATAGTTCGGAATAATTTTGTCCCAGTTTGCCTGGGTATCGTCGAGAACGAATGAAACAAACTGCACTTCCTTCGATTCCGCAGCTTTCCGCGCGGGATCCACCGGGCGATTCACCGAAGATGGCGCCACGCCCGAGCCGGAATTCAGAAACGGCGAGATCAAGTCGCGTTTGAATACGAAGCTGAGGACGAGCAGCACCAGTAGCCCGCCGATGCCGAACGGGACACCGCCTCCTCCGAATCCGCCACCACCGCCGCCGCTGTCGTCACGGCGGTCCTCAATGTCTCCGCTAACGCCACCTGGAGTCCAACGCACGGGGTCACCTCACACCGAAATGACGGGCACCTGGAAGAGTATACGTGACGCAATTCGTTTTTTGGCGGGAGGAATGGTGCGGCTGCGGGAGTGTCCGGTTATGATGGCTTCGCTTTGACGGGGGGCCGCACGAGAAATGACCACGGTTTATCTGTCGCTGGGATCGAATATCGGAGATCGCGAGAAAAACATCGGGCGCGCGATCGAGGCGCTCACTGCTCGTGGTGTGCGCGTCACTCGCAGCTCATCGCTATACGAAACCGAGCCGCTGGAAATTCGAGATCAGCCGTGGTTTCTAAACTCCGCGATTGAAGCGCAGACGGAGCTCGCACCGGCTCAACTGATGGCGATGCTGCTTGAAATCGAGCGCGAAATGGGACGCGAACGCCGCATCCCGAAAGGCCCGCGGTTGATCGACATGGATATCTTGCTTTACGGCTCAGACGTAATTCGCGAGCCAGGGCTCGAGATTCCGCATCCGCGAATGGCCGAGCGGAAATTTGTCCTTGTACCATTAGCGGAAGTCGCGGGAGAAGTGAATCATCCCGTCTCTATGATCACGATTGCCGAAATGCTCGAAGCGACGGCAGATCGGAGCGAAGTGAAGAACTGGCCAGGGAAATCCACCCGTAGCTGAATGCAGTTGAAAGAGAGATGAACGCGATAAAGCAAAATTGTTAACGGCAACCGTGCGGTTCAAAAATCTCACTGGTGAATTGCATTCTCGCGGCCGGCAGGTGTACGTTATCGGCCGTCTCACGGGTCTAAATTTCGAATCCCCATTAAGTGGAGGGATGCTATGCGAAGAAGGATTCATTTTGTTTTGATTATGGCGTTGGCGGCCATCGCTCCTTCGCTGTATGCCCAGGATCAGAAAGCTGATATTCAGAAGAGACTAGCTTCGCAATTCACGCGAACCAAGCTGACGGCTGACCGCTCGGATGTAGCTACAGCAGGCTCAGTCGTTGTGCTTCATAAAGACGTTTTGTTGATGTGCAGCATGGACGCAAAAGCCCCGCCGACAAACACCTATAAGAACGGCGCCATCTCCATGGGCTTCGGAGCCAACATGGCCTGGACCATGGCATTGAGCACAGCCAATCAACAACCTGCCAATATTCCGCAGCGCAAGTTCGTCACTGGTGAAAAGTTTTGGGTTGCTGACTACCTCTTGAAGGACGACGGAGTCTATTTTCTGTTTTATAGCGACCCAATTAACGACGTCCGTTACTTCGGCCAACTGAAGTTCCCCGTCACAAAGGGCGCGTTCCCACCCGCGGACGATATGATGAAGACCATCGCCGAGGCTTTCTCCGTTGATGCTCCAGCTCAGGAAGCTGCGCCTGCAGATTCTCCAGCGCCGCAATCGCAGCCTGCTCCAGCTCCTCCCGCGCCAGCGGCGGCGCCCAAGACCATTGCCCTCGGACAAACGAAGGATCAGGTGGTGGCGATATTCGGGCAGCCGCAAAAAATCGTCAACTTGGGTGCCAAGGAGATGTACTTCTACCCCGATATGAAAGTGATCTTTACAAACGGAAAGGTCACCGATGTTCAATAGGATTGAAGGTTAGTATAGGAAAACTTTCTGTAGAAAAACAAAAATCGCGGGCACTTAGTTCGTGCCCGCGATTTTAGAAACTTGCCGAGCTATTGTGCGTCCGTAACCTTGCCCTTCACGAATGTCACCTTCAGATCCTTGTACACATAAATCTGCTTGGGGCCCAGGTTGATGATCTTTTCCGGCTGCCCGAGAATCGCCAGCACCTGATCCGTAGATTGGCCGATCTCAACCGTAGCCGGTGGAGCTGCCGGCGCCGCAGGCGCCGGGTCTGCTGCTGGCTGCTGCTGATTTGCGTCGGCTGCTGGCGCAGCTTGCTGCTGATTCGCATCGCCTGCCGCTGCCTGCTGTTGATCCCCCGATTTTGCAGGTTCGTCTTCTTGCACTTTTAGGACTTCGGCGACCGTGGCCAACACTTGATCGGAAGTAGGCGTCGTGCCGTGCGGGTAAACAAACTTGAGTGTGCAGTAGTACCGAACATCCTGCACGGCATCAGTGAACAGCGTGAAAACAACTCCGTCGCCCAGCGTATCAATTCTCGTGACCCAGAACTTTTCCCCCGTTACGTAATACCGCGTCTGAATCGTCTTCGGCGGCGGATGTCCGATCATGCTGCCGAAACCCTGCATCTTCTCGTGCACCGCATACGCGCCAGCGGAGAGCTTTCCGCCGCTGTACGTGTTTTGCGGAGGCGCCTGCGTCGAGACGGCGTACATCAGCAGCTTGTCCTTCTGCAGAATGAGAACCGACCCAGCCGTGACGATGTCGCTCTTGTCGTCAGTCGGCTTTGTGATCGCATACTTTGTTTCCAGCTGCTTTTGCAGCCCCTGGCCGGCGCTGCGAGGGCTTGTTGCGAGGCACGAAAGCAAGATTGCGGCGGCGACGATTGACTCGACGATTGCTCTTCGCGAAAGCATAGCTCCCTCACCTTTTAAAAGTTTCGGGGCGCACAAGCACCCCGCTGCTAACTACTCCGTGACCGTCCGGAACCCCGAGGCCTGCATTAACAAACAATTCTTGGAGTGAAGCACGGAGGCCGGACGCACATGTGGCCGGCCCCCGCGCTCAATTACTGCTTGTTGCTAGTTGCCGCCCTGCGCGCCGCCCGCCTGTTGCTGTTGCACTTCGGCTTCGGCTGCATCCGCATCCTTCTGCTGATCGTTCAACTGAGCTTCCACGTCCAGATCGGGCTGCACTTGCCCATCCGGATTCGCGTGGCCGCCAGGTGCCGGTCCAGCCGGGATACCATTCTTGCCCTGGTTCTCGGCGAGCGTCTTAAGACCGGAATCAAGCTGCTCGCGGAAGTGATTGTGCATTTCCTGCAGGTCATCAACGGCCATCGCGAGCTGCGAGCCGGAATGGCAATCCGACTTCTGGCTGCTGCTGACTAGCACCTTCACCTTCTGGTTTGCGTCCGGATTGTCATCGAGTCGCGTCACGACGTCACCAGGCGACAGCGAGCAATCTGCGCCGTCGGGTCCTTGTTCCGTCAACACCGTGCTCACGATGAACGTCCGGTAATTGGGGTCGAGTGCAGCCGGCATCTGCTGGTCCGTTACCGTCGTATCAGCGTCCGACTGTGCCGACGCACTTTGCTGGTTGCTGGCCGCTGCTGCTGCGCCTCCTCCGGATGCTGGCGCCGCCGCTGCTGCAGCCTTCTCGGCTTCCAGCTGAGCCTTCACTTCATCTGCAATCGCCTGTTTCACTTCGGGCGAGAGCGCTGGACTGCCGCCGCCGTTGTCGGCAGACTGCTGCCCACCACCGGCATAATCGCCCACTGCTTGCGCATTCGCCGCCGCAGCCGCATTCGCATTGGCTTGAGCCTGCGCCGCATAGGCAGCCTGCAAATTCTGGCTGATCACGTAGTCAGTCATCCACAGAGCTGCACTCGCGTAGACCGGGTACGGATTGAAATAGTAGCCGTAGTATCCATACCATGGAGCTCCGCCCCAACCCCAGGCGTACGCAACCGGCGCAGCCCACGGGTTGTAAGCCCAACCGTAAAATCCCGCGCCGTAGTAGTAGCCGGGAACATAGCCGTAGTAGCAGCAATGGCCGTGCCACCCATAGCCACGATAGGCATAACCGTAGCGGTGACCGTGATCATAGTAGCTGCGGCGCATATAAGAGTGGCCGCCATGATTGTAGCGATGGTCCACATAGCCACGGCCTCTTCCCGTGTTCACTGTGCGGACATGCTCGCCACGCGCGTTCACATGCTCCGACGAAATTGTCCGAGCGCCGTGAGCGTTGCTGTTAATCGTCGCGCCCTTCGCGGTATGCACCTGCGTGACATGCCCGCTGGAATTCACGCGCGCGGTAGCACCGCTCTTGGTGGTGACAGTTTTCGTAGCTGCGCTCTTACTCCCGGCACCGGCCGCTCCGCCGGATTTGGTGGCTGCAGTTGTGTTCGTTTTGCCGGCCGCGGTGGTGCTGGTCTTGCCGCCGGCCGCAGTGGTTGTGGTTTTCGCACCCGCTGCGGTGGTCGTAGTCTTAGCACTCCCGGCAGTCGTAGTCGTCTTAGCTCCAGCAGTCGTGGTTGTGGTCTTAGCGCCAGCTGTCGTAGTCGTGGTTTTGGCGCCAGCCGTCGTCGTAGTTGTCTTCGCGCCGGCAGTAGTGGTTGTGGTCTTGCCGGCAGTCGTAGTCGTGGTATGGCCGGCCGTTGTCGTAGTAGGGTGGCTGCCGGTTGTCGTAGTAGTGTGACCTGCGGTCGAAGTAGTCGTATGACCGGCAGTCGAAGTACTCGGATGACTTCCGCCTCCACCCGAAGGGGCGGGGTGCGACGCCGGTGCTGACGCGTGCGGTGCCGGTGCCGAACCACCTCCCGACTTTTTCTGGGCGTGAGCTAGGCCTGGAGCGATCGTCACAGCCAGAAACAATAACAACCACTTCAATAACTCTCGATTCCACTTGGCTAGGTTCATTGCTGCCTCCTAATAGTTGCCGAACTTCTTGGTCTTATATCAATCACTACAACCGCACCCCGAACGCCAGGCTCACGCTTTTGCCCCTGCTTTTCTCACGGCCAAACTTCGGCCAAAGGGCTATTTCTGGCGCCCATTCGCATATAAGGGCCACTACCCAAGATGTCCAGGACCATTGTGGCGGCCACAACTTGCGAAGGCGAATATTCCGGCGGATTCCCCATCGTACCGGAACCTTGTGCAAACAATAGGGCAGCGAAAGTGCCATGTCAACTCTCGTTGCGCCACTGTTTCGTGCCAATCATCACGCCACATTCAGGACGCCAGCCAATTCGCATTGCGTTTTTCTCGGCCCATTCCCGTCATGCCGCGTGAAACTCGCTCCACTTCGCAGGAACTTTCGAGCCTGCCAAATGGCCAAATGGAAAATGCTGCTCGATCTCTGAGTTTTCGATTTCTGGGTTACCGCTCCGCCGTCTAGGCGCATCTCACTCAGATTACTAACTGGTTTGGTGCGTTGCCTGCCCCTTTTTCGTCGGCTATCATTTATAGCTGCCGCACGAACGGGTGATTGCAGGCGGCGTTCGCCGAACCGATACAACATGCCGGTCAATATCACTGGAACGCGCAAACGCGACACATGGATCCTGAGCGTACTCGTCGCTCTGGGTGTCATCGCCGGCCTCGTTGCTGGAGAAGTCGCGGTCCGGTATTGGCTGGGCTCAGACACAGACGAACGCAGCTCTGTCGCTGACTTGCCAGCGTCAAGCTCATCTGCGCCCGCTCCGCTGAGCACTCCGTCCGTGCAGACTGAACCGGCAACCGCGCCGCAAGGCCACACCTCTCTCCCGCCGTTGAAAACGCCAGGATGCAATCCAGGCGATTCACCCTGCTCAGGCAAACCGTCCGGATCAACCCCCCACAAGCCGCCAGCGAAGACGATCGCAAGTTCCGATGGCCCAACTCCGAACACACCCGACCGGTACCCTCCACCGGCTTCACCGCAACCGGCGCCAAGTTCCGCGGAAGAAGCTCGTGCCGCTGAGCAGCGCGTCCGCGCAGCGGAGACCCAAGCGGCACATATGGCCGCTCTTGAACGCGAGGAAATCGATCACCTGACCGACCGCGCCAATAACTTGAACAGTCGCGCCGATGCCTTGCAGCGCCAGCAACCATCGCTAAACCAGCAGCTTCACGAAGATCTAGCCTTCGGTCAGCAACGATTGCAGAGCTACCTGAATCAAGCCGAGAACGCGTTGCGGAAAGCCGACGTTCTGAACGCGCAGAAATACGTGAACCTCGCAAAGGCTGAAGTCGAAAAGCTCGAAAAGCTTCTTGCGCGTTCGTAAGCGCGGCCGAAATCTCCAGCCTCCCGAAGTTGTGAACGCAGCTCATCGACTCTCAATCCGCCCTGAGAACTTTCATCCAATGCAACGTGACGGTCTTCGGTTCCAGCGCTTGCAGCTGAATCTCAGCTTCTCGCCCTTCTGAAGTTTCGCGCCAGCGATACACTCCCGGATCCGTTTCCTCGCGAACGTGGCCGTTCGCAGGGCGCAGAAAATCGCGCGCGTCGTCGAGCGAAGCAGTTTCGCGTGATGCTGGCCGCGACAGCGCCTCGACGGCAAAGCTGCGAAGCAATTTCGGCCAGTAAGTCTTGAATAGATGCGATGAAGCGAAAATGTCGCTCCATGCCACCTCGCCGCCGAATGCAACAACCACACCGACGACCTTCTCTCCTTCGGTTGCACGATCGAACCGCCGCTCCATCTGTCCGGCGAATTCTTCCACTGACTTTCCCACGACCGGTGACGCATAGATTTGTTTGTAGGACATCGTCGGTGCGTTCGAAGCGATCACAGAATCGACAGTGCCTCGCGAAATGGCTGGCGCGCCCGCAGTCGCCGCGGTGCCATTCCGGCCTACAACATAACCCCCGGATCTGCCCCCCGCACTCGCAGAAGACGTGGAAGTTCCGCCACGCACAGCGGCCCATACCTGGGTCTGGCTTTGTTCCACGGCAGCTTTCTCGCGCACGCTCGGATGGACCATCATCTCAGCGGAGGCGAACTTACCCGAGCCGTCGGTCCACCGTCCGTGTTCGACGCAAAATACGCTCAGCGGCAGCGGTTCCGCGCCCGTGGGAACGATCCGATCCTTGCCGATAATACGGTCCTGTTTTCCGCCGGAGACCACTTCTCCTGCGAGAAGCATAAGCGGACGTTTGCCGCGATTGACGAGCACCAGTTGATTCACCTGTGCGCTGTTGGATGGCGTTGGGTCCATTACTCCGTCGCGAGTGCGGCGCATGTAATTGCCCTGTTCCGTGACTACCGCATCTCCGGATGCAAGCGCTTCATCAAGAGTGGCAAATCCGCTTGTGTCTGCTTGCTCTGAGGCGAGCACCGGAAATACCGTCAGATTTTCGTAGCTGACCGGCGTTCCGAGCCGCCAGCCTTGCGCTGATTTTTCGTCGCCGCCCGGAGCAGCTTGAACATCTGAATTCAGGTTCGCCATCAGAATTGCCTCGGCCGCGCATGCGAGAACTGCTAATACGAAATACCCGAAAATGATATTGCTCTTGGGTGCCATGGCATCCCCTCGGCCGCCTCACCCATACACCGTCGCATTACGCGGCCTTCTGCAATGAGTACGAGCGGGCGCAAATTTCTTGCAGGGATTTTTCGCTTAACGGGAAACAAAAATAAGGTGGGGATGCTTAGAGGTGTTCTCGGTCCTTTTGCTCTTTTTCGCGTTTCTTGCGGTCTTCCTCTTCCTGTCGCTCGAAATCGACCATCTCTTCTTCGCTCATCTGGTAATCCTCGCGAGAAGCGAACATCGTCCCATTGCGCCTGTCTCGAGCCGATCGGGAACCGCCGCGTTTTTTTCGAACTGAAAAATCCATGCTGCGAATAGGCGTTTCGATTGCGCCGGCCTCCACCAGTAAATCGCCTACTTTCTCGAGGAACTCATTCAAATGGTAGGGTTTGAGCGAGTAGGGAAGCCCTTCCTGCTCCAGCACGGGCTGGGCATGTTTTGCCGCGAGAAGCGGCACGAGGAAGAGCACGCGGATACGCTTCGGTCGGCTCACGTCCACTTCGGCATCCTCGGGCGCGTCCGCCTGCCCCTGGGCGAGATCCCTAAGCGTCGTGAAAATCGGGCCGCGGACGTCTGTGAGCGCGACATTTACAATCACCAGGCTCCAGACGCCGCTCGCGATCTCCGCCATCGCATGAGAGGCCAGCGGGACGATCCGCACCCGCCAACCCTCGGAATCGAGGACGTGTTTGAGCGCGCGCTGGCTGACGATATCGTCGTCTATAATCAGGATTCCGATTTCGGCCATAGAGACGATTCCTCGAATTGCTATCTATGCAATGTCTATCGGCTGTTTTCACGAGTATAAGCGCGGCCACTTCGAGCGACTTTGAAATCCCGACCCAGCGTGCCTAGAGGGAATCCTGTCTTGCCGTACAGGCGAAATAAAAGCGAAATAAAACGCTTGACATAGCGAACAAAAGGCGAATATCATCATGCCCGTGCAGCGAGGCATTCAATGGCCACTTCTCCCATACTTCGAGCCGATCCGAAGACGCTCCCGCGCCGCCGGACACAGCCGAATCAGACCAATCTCACACTTTTCCCCACAGCCGCTCGCCACGGCACCAGTGAGTCACCTGGCATCGCTTCCGCGCCCACTCAGGTCTCAGACCCGAGAACGAAGCCTGCTACGGAATTGGTCGGCATTGCTCGCCTCGCTGCTACCTCCCCCTGCGCCGATGCCAAGCGCGGGACGGAATACTTTCTTCTGCCCGTCCGCTCGATCCTGAATCACTGCGATTCCGAACGCGTTCCCTTCGCCTGGACTGTAAACCCCTATCGGGGTTGCGAGTTCGGTTGCAAATATTGCTACGCGCGGTACACGCACGAATACATGGATCTCGACGGCGGCGATTTCGAATCCAAGATTTACGTGAAGCAGAATGCCGGCCCCCTCGCCGAGCGCGACCTCTCAAACGAGAAAATCTGGGGCGAGCACATTGCGATTGGCACTGCCACCGACCCATACCAACCTGCGGAACGCGAATACGGTGCAACGCGCGCGATTCTAGAGAAGATGGCGGAGCGCGAAGGGCTGAGTCTCTCGATCACCACGAAATCGAATCAGGTGGTGCGCGACATCGACGTAATCAAGCGAATCGCCGAGCGCTCCTCGATCACGATTCACATGACCGTGACGACCATGCGTACTCGCCTCGCCCGGCTTCTTGAGCCCCGCGCGCCGCGCCCAGATTTGCGCCTGGCCGCCCTCCAACAATTGCGCGCAGCGGGAATCGATGCGGGAGTGAACGCAATGCCGGTGCTGCCTGGTCTCACCGATAGCGAAGAGGATCTCGACGCTCTCGCGCGAGGTGCTCGCGATGCAGGCGCGCAGTGGATCGCAGCAAGCGCGCTGTTTCTGATGCCGTCATCGCTCAAGGAAATGCTGCCGTTTATCGACGCAAAATTCCCGAAGCTCGCGAAACGTTACCGCGAGTGGTACACGCACAACGGCTACGCGCCGGAAGCCTACCGCAAAGAAATCTCCGCGCGCTTTGAAGCTCTGCGCAAGAAGTACGGTCTGAGCTCACGCCCAGAACGCCGCAGCGCAGAAAAGCAATGGCGTTCACCGCAACTCGCGCTCGGTCTGTCCGCGGACTGAGAGAACTACTGGCTGAGGTACGGTACGTTACATATCGAGCTGATGATCTGGTCGAAGATGCTAGCGTCTTCCTGGGTAGCATCTCGATAAATGGCGGCTCCCTGTACCATCACAGCCGTATGTCGCCAACTCCCGCCGCTACGCAGGCGACCTGAGCTATCTTTGCCAATTATCGAGCCATCAGGGAATACCACATTCCTCTCGGAAAATTCCGCAGACTCAATGAACCGATCGTCATCAGCGTCGGACGCGGCCGCGTTGCCGCCGAACCAGAGTTCGAGATACGCCTTGCTTCCCTTGGGTTCAATTGCATATCGGACATAGTCGACGTCCGGCTTCCCGCCCAAGATTTTTACTCCGCGTGCTGGAACGCTGAATTGGAGGCCGTACTTTCCCCAGCCGATGCGTTTGTGCTCGAGAGCAGGTTCTTCACAAACGGGTACAACTAAGCTATTTGTAGTGGGGTTCATCGCAACTTGAATTTCTGAGAGTTGTTCGCCAAGTACAATGGTCTTCGGTTGTAGGCCGCTTCGCGAAAAGTGGACGACGCGCCCGGGCTGTTCCAGACGGAAGTGGCCTTCTGGGTTGGTCGTAATTTGTTCCCGTTTGAATGGGCAGCACGTCGTCGACATGCTGCCATAGACAAGCACACCCGCTACAGGCTCGCCGCCCCTCGTTGTAACGGTGCCGCTAACCGCCGAATTAGTCTGACCGAAAATAGAGGAGGTAAACAATAATGCACCGAGAATCGCTTGCCACACAGGCGACCTGTTCACGGACGTCCGTTGTGCGCTAACTGATGTCGGTCTATCGCCTAGCATCGTAATCGCCGAGTACGTTACACCTATGGCACGATGATGCGGGAGGTTTCTTGCGCAGCTTCCGCAGGCAGCGGGAACCGCGCGCGGAGAAAACCTAGAAACGCTCGCGAAAGCGGACGGCCATTCGTTTCCTGTTTTCCAACGCGCAGCAGAAACACCAGCAACTGAAAAATCTCCGAATCCTTCAGAGCTGAAATATCCGCCCGATTCGCCGCCTCTTTTTTGATTTCCTGCAAGAACGAGGCGATCTGCGCGTACAGCGCCCTTGCCAGCGTCGCATCGGGTGGATGCTCGTAATAAATTCCAGTGCCGAGCGTGCGATATGTCTCGGCGAGAGCCTCAATCGCCGAAATCGCCGCCGCGTCATGAAGCTCTTTGTTTTCGATCTGAAACCGAAGAATCGTCTCGCCGATCCCAGCAATCACGGGCCAGCGCTCGTACACGAAATCGAGAGGGATTTGAATATCGCGATACGGAAACTCCTCCGCCGGTATCGGCTTGCGATGCTCGGCTTCGTAGCGGTGCGCGGAGATCAGGTAAGAACAGTCGATGGGGCAATCGATCGTCACTTCACGACCTTCGCCGCAGCAGATCGCGCAAATCTTCTCGCCCTTCGCAGGGCAGAAGCGCTTCGGCGGCCGCTTCCCACAAATCGCACAACTCATCCACACTCCTCATACCAGGAGAATCAATCGAACTGGAGAGGAATCAGACTACGGGAAGCTAGGAATTGAGGCAAGCGGTCGAGCCCGGCGGAGAAACTACTCGCAATTATTTGCCGGCGGCTTGCGCAACGGGAAGCGCTTGAACCGAAGCAATCTCGTGGAGAATGGTTTCCACCGTGTGCTCGTCTCCGTATTTCGAATTGATCATCAAATGGTAGAGCGAACGCAACGGCCACTCCTTGTTGAAATAATGCCGGATAAACGCAGCGCGCTCCGAGTCTACTTCCTGTACAAGCTGAATAGCTTCCCGCTCCGTTTTTCCGAGCGTCATGATGCGGCGCACTTTCTCTTCTTCGGAGGCGTAGATGAAAACGTGAAATGCGTCGGGCCGATTCCGCAGGATATAGGGAGCGCCGCGTCCAACGATCACAGAGTTCCCGCGAGACGCGACATCCTCGACAACCTTGTGCAGTATCGCGACCATTTGATCCGCGTCGAAGCTGCGCGTCGGCTCACCTTCAATCGGAAGGGTTCGCTCGTAGCTCCCGCGAGCATAAACTTTGAACAAGCGATAGGCGAGCGAATCCCGCCTTTCGTCGCAGCGGACGGCCGCCTTGTGATCCACTTTCGCGAGCCGCGCGATTTCAGCCGTAAGCTCCTCGTCCCAGAGTTTCCAGCCTAATTTTTGGGCGATGCGCTTCGCGATGACAGCTCCGCCGCTGCCGTATTCCCGTTCGAGGGTGACGATCCGGACCTGCATAACCGGGTGCTCCGGACCCTAGTGTACTGCTATCGGGCCGCCCGGTTTTATCTTTTTCATAAGGAACACGAAAGGAATCATTGTGATCACCGCGACGCCCAGCATTTTGAAATTATCGATATACGCGAGCATCGTGGCTTGTTGCGTGACGAGGTTTGAAACCATCCCATACGCCTGGTGCGACGCTTCGTATGCGCTCGAGCCGCGAGACGTCAGTGTGTGCGTCATTCCATTGATCATCGCGTGCAATTTGCCGCTTCCCGGATTCACATGTTCCACGAGTTGGTTCTGATGATATTGCGTGCGCCGGTCGAGCATCGTTGTGACCACCGAAATTCCCACGCTTCCGCCAATATTACGCGCGAGATTGATCAGTCCCGACGCTGCATTATTTTTATTCTTCGGTAAGAACGCATACGCCGCGGTATTGATCGGCACGAATAAGAATGCGAGACCCATCGCCTGAAACACGCGCGCGGTCGCTACGGTTCGGAAGTCAATCTGCACGTCGAAGCTTGTCATGTGAAAAAGCGACAACCCGACAACCGTCAACCCAAACAGCAGCAAGATCCGAGCGTCATAGTGGCCGAGTAGATACCCCACCAATGGCATCGACATGATGATCGCAATTCCGCCCGGCATCAGCGCGAGCCCTGCCTCCTGTGCCGTGTATCCCATCATGGTCTGAAGAAAGAGCGGAATCAGTACGGTGCTTGAGAGCAGCGCAAAGCCGACCATGAACATCAGCATATTTCCAATCGCGAACGATCGATCCTTGAACAGATGAAGATCGATAATCGGGTCCTTGTGCCGCCATTCCCACACAATCACCGAAATCAGCGCGACAACGGCGATCGTGGTCATCACCACGATGAAGTGCGAACCAAACCAATCATCGCGCTGCCCTTTGTCGAGCACCACCTGCAGCGAGCCGAGCCCCAGCGCCAGCAGCCCCAATCCGATGTAGTCAACGCGAAAGCCTTTTTTCTTTTGGTCCTTCATATACGGCGGATCCGAAATCAGCTTGTTTGTGAGTAGCAGCGAAACGATTCCGACGGGAATGTTAATGAAGAAAATCCAGCGCCACGAAAAATTGTCGGTGATCCAACCGCCAAGAGTCGGCCCAATCGCCGGAGCGAGCACCACGGCCATTCCATACACCGCAAACGCCATGCCCCGTTGCTTCGGTGGAAAAGTATCGGCAAGGATCGCCTGTTCGCTCGGCTGAAGCCCTCCTCCGCCGACTCCTTGCAGCACGCGAAAAAAAATCAGCGAGCTAAGCGATGGCGCAAAACCGCACAGACACGAGCTGATTGTAAAAAGCGCGACGCACGACATGTAAAAGCGCTTGCGTCCAATCAGCTGCGAAAACCAGCCGCTCATCGGAAGAATAATTGCATTCGAAACAAGGTAGGACGTAAGAACCCACGTGCTCTCGTCTTGCCCGGCGGAAAGGCTGCCTGCGATGTGTGGCAGCGCCACGTTCGCAACGCTCGTATCGAGCACTTCCATGAACGTCGCGAGCGTAACTGTGAGCGCGATAATCCAGGGGTTGATTGCGGGCCGCTCGAATTCGCGCGGAGCCGTTATGGCCGCGCTCGCGCTCACTTCACGTACACCTTCGGTTCAGCGGACATCCCCAAACGCAAGTAGTGATCGTTGTTCTCGCCCGGTTCCAGAACGATTTTCACCGGCACGCGCTGCACCACTTTCACGTAATTACCCGTCGCGTTTTCGGGAGGCAGCAGACTGGTGCGCGCGCCGCTTGAGCCGGCGATGCTGTCCACATGGCCTTTGTATTCGCGTCCGTTTGCGTCGATGTGAATCTTGGCGCGCTGCCCGGGCCTCATGTTCTTCAGCTGCGTCTCTTTAAAATTTGCCGTGATCCATACGGAATCAAGCGGCACAATCGTGAACAACTGCTGCCCCGGCTGGACGTTCATTCCCACTTCCGCGTTTTTCATCACGATGCCGTCCACTGGCGCCGCGAGTTTCGTGTATTGAAGATTCAATTCCGCCTGCTCGAGCGCTGCCTGCTTTTCCGCGACCCCGGCCAATGCGGCCCGCGCGTGTGCTTGCGAAGCGGCCACTTGTTGTGGTCCGCTTTGCGAAGCTCTGAAGTTTGCTTCCGCCTGCAGGAGCCTCGCGCGTGCCTGGTGTACTTGCTGCTCCGCGGCCGAAGCAGAAGCGCCCGCGGACGATACGTTCGCCGTGCTCGCATGAGCCGCTGCCACTGCTTGGTCATACTGCTGCTGCGAAACTTCCTGCTTGTCGACGAGCTGTTTGTAACGAACGAGATCGTTCTGCGCTTTCACGTCGTTCGCCTGTGCTTGTACAAGCTGCGCCTTCGCCGAGTCAAATTGCTGTTGAGCCGCTGAGATGCCCGCTTTTGCATTTTCGACGTCCGCTTCGGTGGCTGAAGTCTGGCTCGTAGTGTTGATGGACGTAATCGGTACGCTGATGCCAAGCGACGCCGCCTGCGCTTCCGCATCAGCCACGTTCGCTCGCGCTTGATCGACTGCCACTTGATAATCCCGCGGATCGATTTCCGCCAGCACCGTCCCAGCTTTCACCAGCTGGTTATCATCCACATTCACCGTTGTTACATAACCCGAAATTCGCGCGCTCAACGGCATCAAGTGCCCGTCCACCTGCGCATCGTCCGTGCTCTCGTAGCTCATGAAATAACGCCACGCGAAGAAGCCCCCGACAAGCAGCACCAACACCGCCCCAATCGCTAACATCCGCGCTGCCGGACTTCGGTGCAAAGCTTTCCGTACGTCGGCCGGTGGAGGAGCTGCCGAATGAGTCTCGTCAGGCGGCGTCGCAGCCTGTGCGGTCGCCGGTGGGGGATTTAGCGGAATGTCGACGTCAGTTCTCTGTGCCATGGCTTATTTTCCTTTGAAATATTGCTTTACGCCGTCTTCGGCCTGTCCTACAGCGCGGGCCAACGAAATCTTGGCGTAGTTAAAGTTGTACAAGCTGGAAATGTATTGTTCATTCGCGCTGGCAACGGCCTCCTGCGACTGCACCACTTCCACCGTATCGGTGACGCCTGCCGCAAAGCGGTCGATCGATTGCGTGAGTGTCTGTCCCGCAAGATCGATATTGCTGCGAGCTACTTCCACCTGCTGCGCGGACGACTCCAAATTAAAAAGCGCGGTGCGAACGTCCGTATCAATCTGCGCGCGCAGATTTTCCAGTCGATCCCGGCTCTGCTGAAGTTGCGCATCCGCTTTCAGCACGTCTCCGTGCACGCTGCCACCTTGAAATATTGGAATGTTCAACGTTCCTCGCACATCGAACACCCCATGATTCTCTGAGAGGTGCGGCCCGGCCACGCCGTAGTCAGCGGCGAACGAAAGCGAAGGCAAATAACCCGCTGCCGCAGCCTTGCGCGAATATTCCATCGCGTGGACTTCTGAGAGCGCAGCCTGATAATCCGATCGCGCGGCGTAGGCACGCGCCAGCGCTTCATCTGCAGTCACTCCTTCGAGCGGTGCGTAGGGCGATCGGTCGGTCAATTCAAACTGCTGCCCGGGTGCCAGTCCAATCACCCGCGCGACGGTCAATTTCTGAATCGCGAAATCATTTTTGGCCTGAATCAATTGTTGCTGCCGAGTTTGAAGCTCCACCTTGGCCCGCAGCGCATCAATTGAAGGTGACGTTCCGGCATTGAACCGGTCATTCGCTTGATCGTAAAGCGCCTGCCCCGTCTTCACTTGTGCGGCAGCCGTTTCGATACGTGCTTCGTCCGCAATCGCTTGCAGATAAACGTACCCGACTGCAAGAACGACAAGGTCGCGCGAATCTTTGTAGGTGTACTGCGCCGTTTTCACGCTTTCCGTCGCCGATCGCGTCTTGTTGATCGCTTTCCAATCGAAGAGTTGCTGGTTGAGGAATGCTCGTGCGTCAAAATACGCGAAAGGTCCCACCACGCTGGGGAAGTTCTGGCCGGGAATGTTGAAAGTGAAACCGAACTCCTTCAAGTTCACTTGCGAAACATCGATCAATGGTGACGCCGTTACGTGCGGGAGAAGCGCGCTCAGTTCCTGCCATCGCGTTCCGCGCGCTGCCGTCACGTCCTGGTTGGAAAGCAGGGCGCCAAGGTTCTGCTTCAAGCCACGGTCGATTGCGTCCTGAAGTGAAATCGGCAAAACGCCGGGAACAAATTTTCCGGGTACGCTGCCTGAAAAACTATTCTGCGCCTGAGGTGCTGCGGGCGATTGCGTCTGTCCACTGGATGATCCGCTGGAACCGGACTGTAACTGGCCGCCGGGACCGCCCTGCGGAGCAGCTAATCCGGGAGTAGGCAATTGCGCGCTCGCGCCACTCGCAAGTCCGAGCGACAGAAGCGTCAGTGTGAGGAACGATTGTGGAAAACGCTGCATCGCGGGATCGCCTCCTCAATTGCTGCAAAAGTGGCCGGTGAGATGGCCTGTAATTCGACCTGCAACTGCCTTCCATAATGGATGAAGCTAAGGGCCCTAAGGACTCAAGGCGATCCACAGAACGCGCTTCTCTGTTTCCTGACTTAGTCGCCTGACTCGCCTACAGATACTACCGTTCGCGCTCGCTCAGACTTTGCCGCTCGAGCCTCGCATTCGCTTCCTTCTAGTTCCATCGGCGCGCAGGCTCGGACAGATTAGATCCCACACCTGTCTGGCCATCGTTTGAAACGGTGTGTTCGGATTTAACGCCCACGCCATAGTCATCCCGATGACGACGGTCTGAATCATTCGCGCCAGTTCGATCGGACGGACGTCCCGCCTCACTTCGCCGCGCTTTTGCGCCAAAGCAATTATCTCTGCAAGCAGCTCGCGGCTTGTCTGCATCCGTTTCTGCAGTTCAGCACGCACCGGAGCGCAGGACGCGTGCGCCGCGTAAATTGCTCGCAATACGGCTGGATTCACGTGCGATTGACCGGCCGAATCCTCCGCCAGCTCTCCCAGAATCTCGAGGACCGGTGTGCTCGCTGACCGTGCTTTCTCGAGTGCGCGTTCTACGGCCGCAATGCGCTCGCCTCCATATGCGGCAAGCACGTGTTCCTTCGTCCGGAAATAATTAAAAAATGTCCCTTTGCCCACATCGGCAGCATCGGTGATATCCGCAACCGTCGTTTCAAGAAATCCGCGCTCGCCAAAAAGCTCCAGAGCGCATCGATAGAGCTTGTCGCGGGTTTCCAAGCGGTGGCGTTCCCGCCGGTTAGACCGCGGCACGGGCGCGGAACTGTGGCGTAAATCGGAACCGATTCGGCGTTGGTTAGCTTTTATCATGACTGATAGACATAACTGACTATAGGTCAGAATTGGTGAGAAGTCAAACGGCCCGCGAGGAAGCGTTGCGAGAACGAAAAGACAGGAACGCCCGCGCTAGAGGAACCATCCTTCCAGCGCGGGCTTCCAGCGAACGACTATTTGGAGTGATGCGGGGAGTGCTTGGTAAGCGTTGAAAGCAAAAGCCTCGCCGAAGGAGGCGCCGGCACCGCTTTGTGCAGAACAACGTCCTTGGCATCCACCTTCTTGCCATAGAGTCGTTCATTCGCATCGTTGTCCGGACGCAGCGTTGAACCTTCCAGAGAAACGCCGGCGAAGAGTCCTCGCGATCGCGAATAGGTAAGAACTTCCGCTCGCAGCGTAACGTCCGTAGCAGCTGCGGCCGTTCGTCCCACCGGTCCTGCGGCCGCGGATGCGTCAGCGCCGAGCTTCACTTTGCTGCTCAGAATCGCGCTTGCTCCGCGCTCATTCATAATAAGCAGCACGAAGTCGGTTGCCTGTCCGCCGATCTGAAATCCGAAACTTCCACCTTCGAGTGCCATCATCGAAGGAGCGCCCCACGGGCCGCGAAAGTTGTCCCCGCCGCGGCACGTCATCACCCCACGGCCATAACTCGCACCGACAATAAATGCAGCCTTGAGCACCGACGGCAGAACGATCACGCAGTCCGCTTTATCAATCAAGCTCTGAGGAATGTCGTCCGGAACATTCATAATCTCTTTCGCAACTTTGCCGGCGTTCTCAACCCGATCGGTTTCTTTACCGTTGTCATCGGCGCTAAGCCGCACTGGAGCGACGAACGAAAGCAGGCCTGCAAGCAGTGCTGCGACAAACATGTGCGGGGTTCTTCTCATCAAATTCCTCCTCAGAGTGGGCGGCGATCATGCGAACTTCGATGGAAGGTTGCAGCACAAATATATCAAACGAAACGTACGGGTTGAAGTTTGGAATATAATCAGCCGCGTTTATTTCTGTTTAATTTGGAATGAACGCCTTCGACTCGCTAACTATGGTTCAAAAGCGCACTCGCTACGTATCAACCACACTTCTGATAGCCGTAATTTCGATCGCCATTCCCGTCTCGGCACAGCAGCCTCGCCCCGTTCAGCACTCTCGCCAACCATCGAATCCGCCCCCGGCCGGCAGCGAACGGCCTGACGTAGCTCGCTTTCGCGTGCGTGTAGAAGCCGCATTGAATGAGGCGCACGCGCGAAAGGTGGATTGGGGCCTGCTCGTCGTAGATCGGGATACAGGGGAAACGCTCTTCGAACTTAACTCAGAGCATTTTTTTACGCCGGCTTCAAACGTTAAACTCTTTACATCCGCATTCGCCCTGGCCACCCTTGGTCCGGACTATCGTTTCCGCACTTCACTCGAATCAAAAAGCGTCCTCGAGAGTGACGGCAAACTCGCGGGCGATCTGATTCTTGTCGGTCGCGGCGATCCCGACCTCTCGAATCGCAAATTTCCATTCACGGGAAAAGTCGAGCACGAAGGACCCGCCGAAAAAATCCTCGCCGAATTGGCTGATGCAGCCGTTGCGCGCGGCCTGAAAGAAGTCGACGGCGACATCGTCGCCGATGACCAGTCGATTCCTTACGATCCGTACCCCGCCGGTTGGAGCGTGGGCGATCTTTTCTTCAACTTCGGCGCTTCCGTCACTGCTATCACCTTGAACGACAATATCGTTGCAATCGAAATCTCGCCCGGCGCCCATGTTGGCGACCCGGCGATCGTGTCGGTCAATCCCGCCGCAGCTGCCGATGGCTTTACGCGGCAAATAACAACGAGCGCGTTGGAATCGAGATCTGACTCTCCTTCCAATCTGGCTGTTGTGCGCCAGCCGGGACCAAACTTCCTCTTGCTGCGCGGATCGATTCCGCTGAACCATCTGCCTATAAAGCTAGAGCTCGCGATGACGGATCCAGCGGAAACATCGGCCCGCGCACTCAAGCAACTTCTCGAATCGCGCGGAGTCCGCATTACAGGGTCAGTCCGAGTTCTTGAGGCGCCTCCGCCGGAAGCGCTCAAGCCCGGCGCGGCGCCGGTCCTGTTGGCGCCTGAGCCCGCAAGTGTTCATCAATCCGATAGCGCGGCAGGCTCCGAGCCAGACCTCAAAGCGGGAGACGCGCGAGCAGGCAATTTTGTCCTCGCCGAACACATTTCGCCTCCGCTGCTCGAAAGCGTGCGCGTAACGAATAAAGTGAGCCAGAATCTCCATGCGGAATTATTCCTGCGAACCGTCGCCCGCGAAAAAACAGGCATCGGTTCCACGGAAATCGGATTGAAGCTCGAACAGGAGTTTCTGAAATCAGCCGGCGTCGCGGAAGGTGACGCAGTTTTAACCGACGGCTCCGGCCTTTCGGCCAACAATCTCGCAACTCCCCGCGCCGTCGTCGCACTTCTCCAATACATAAAGCATCAGCCGTGGGGCGCTGACTTTCTTGCCACGCTGCCGGTAGCAGGCGTCGATGGCACACTCGAAGACCGCATGAAAAATACACCCGCCACAGGGCTCATCCAGGCTAAAACCGGCGGCCTCGAACACGTTCACGCGCTCTCCGGCTACGCGACCACGTCGAGCGGCGAATACCTCGTGTTTTCAATCTTCGCCAATAACAACCCGCAGCGCGGTCGCGATTCCACCGCCGCCATCGACGCCATCGCCGTAGCGATGGTTGAAGCCCTCGGCGACCCAGCCTCCAAACTAGCCACGAAAAAGAAGTAAGCCTCAAACCAAATCGCTCAGTAGGGGCACGGCATGCCGTGCCCTAGTACGCACCACGTCAGCCGAGCGGCGAATCTTGCCACGCGCCTCGATCCAATTCGCCGCCCCATTCTGTTTTCCACACCGAACCAAGCTACAATCCAATTTCGAGGCATTCGTGTCCCGTCCAGCAGAACAACTTCTCGAATTTGACCGCCTGAAGGAAATCGTCGCCGGCTTCAGCACGTGCGCCCCAGGGCGCCGCGCGATCCTTGCGCTCTCGCCTCAGCGGGACGTTCCAACTCTCGACGCTGAGTTCGCACTCATCCGCGAGGCGGTCGCGTACCTCCGCCCCCGCGCAGAACTTGGTTTTGGTTCGCTTGCAGATCCGGAACAATGGCTCGCGCGCCTCGTAGTCCCTGGTTCTGTGTTATCAATCGCGCAGTTCCTCGACGCAGCCACGTTGATGGAAATCGTTAGCAGCGTGCGCCAAACGTTCAAAAGCGACACCGCAAAGTATCCCCGCCTCGCCGAGCTCTCTGAATCGCTCGCGGATTTCCGGCACCTCCTCACCGCGATTCGCCGCGCAATTCATCCCAACGGCGAAATCAGTGACGATGCGTCTCCGCAGTTAAAACGGATTCGCGCCGGTATTGCCCAGTCGCGCGACAAAATCCAGAAAACGCTCGACACTCTTCTGCGTTCCCGCGGCGAACAGACCGGCGAGGACTACATCACCCTGCGCAACGAACGCTTCGTCATTCCCGTTCGCGCCTCCGACCGCCGCGCTGTCCCCGGCGTCGTTCACGCAGCCAGCGCTACCGGGCAAACCGTCTACGTCGAGCCGCTCGAAGCGATCGATCTAAACAATCGCCTCGTCCAGCTCTCCGAAGAAGAATTGGCGGAGATCGCGCGCATTCTCTCGGAACTTACCGAGCATCTGCGTTCCGATCGTGGGCCACTCGAAGCCGCCGCCGCCGGTATCGCTCACCTCGATTCCATCTTTGCTCGCGCGCGATTTGCGCGGCAATTTGATTGCGTGATGCCCGAATTGTCCGCCGGTAATTCGCTGCGGCTTGAAAACGCGCGCAATCCGGTTCTCGAATTCACTCTACGCCCCCAAGGCCGCAAAGCTGTTCCAATGTCTCTCTCCATGGGCGGCTCAGAAACGATCGTGGTCATCAGCGGCCCGAACACCGGCGGCAAAACTGTCGCGCTCAAAAACGTCGGCCTCGCCGCGCTCGCCGCACAGTCCGCGATCCCAGTCGCAGCAGAACGCGCCGAATTGCCAGTGTTCGATCACGTGCTCGCCGACATCGGCGACGAACAATCGATCGCAGCCGACCTTTCCACTTTTTCGGCGCACATGCTGAACATAAAATCGATGCTCGAGACAGCCACCGACCGCTCGCTCGTCCTCGTCGATGAAATGGGCACGGGAACCGCGCCCGAAGAAGGCGCCGCGCTCGCTGTCGCGCTCCTCGAAGAATTCCGCAGAATCGGTGCGTTGACGATCGCAACCACGCATCACGATCGGCTCAAAGCCTACGCCTCCACCACACCAGGAATCGTGAACGCCGCGATGGAATTTGACGAAGAGCACCTCCGCCCCACCTACCGCCTGCTCGTCGGCGTACCGGGCACCTCAAGTGGTCTCGAAATTGCCCGCCGCCTCGGCCTCTCCTCTCGCATCGTCGATCACGCTCGCGCCAGCCTCTCCCCCGAATCACGCGAAGCGCGTGATCTGATCGCGTATCTCCACCGTAGTCGCGATGAAATGGACGACATCAAGCGTCAAGCGCGCGAAGAGCTGGCGGAACTCGAATCGGAGCGCCGCTCGCTTCAGACCGAATGGGTCGAGCGCCAGAAAAAACGCATCGCTGAACTGGAAAAGAATTTCGCCGCCACACAGAAAAAACTCGAAGCCGAAGTCGCGCACCTCGCTGCCGATATTCAGGATCGTTCGCTGCGCGCACAAATCGAAAAACAATCCGGCCGCCGTCTCGGAAAAATTGCAGGTGACGCTCGCGCCGAAACCGATGCTGCCGTCGTCGATACGCTCGCCGCATCGCAAACCGATCTCGGCGTACAAACGCAACGCGCCGCTCAGCCTGTCCCACCCAGCGAGCTTT
>Ga0210387_10000294_pt1 | contig 36333 bp, 32 predicted proteins | sample IncBWC7OmetaG_FD_160108 | JGI IMG/M metagenome (GOLD analysis project Ga0210387, IMG submission 160108) | Forest soil microbial communities from Barre Woods Harvard Forest LTER site, Petersham, Massachusetts, United States - Inc-BW-C-7-O ... | reverse complement strand
GGGTTGCCAGCGGCAGCATCGGCCTGATATTCCCTCGCTCGTTGAATTGGCCGGTTCCAGGGAAACCCGATATGCTGAACAAGGTCTCCAGCAACGTCCGGGGAGAAGCCTCGATGTCGGCCAAGCACGGCTCCATCAAGCTCGTGGCCGGCAATTCCAACCCCACGCTCTCCCAGGCGATCGCGGATGGGCTCGGCCTGTCGTTGACCAAGGCCGTGGTCCGGCGCTTCGCCGACATGGAGATTTTCGTCGAAATCCAGGAAAACGTCCGCGGCTCGGACGCCTTCATTCTGCAATCGACCTCGTTCCCGGCCAACGACCATCTGATGGAGCTCCTGATCATCACCGATGCGCTGCGCCGCTCCTCGGCGCGCCGCATCACCGCCGTCATCCCCTATTTCGGCTATGCGCGGCAGGACCGGAAATCCGGCTCCCGCACACCAATCTCGGCCAAGCTCGTCGCCAACCTGATCACGCAGGCCGGCGTCGACCGCGTCATGACGCTCGACCTGCATGCCCTGCAGATCCAGGGCTTCTTCGACATCCCGACCGATAATCTCTTCGCCTCGCCGGTGATGGTGCGCGACATCAAGGAAAAATTCGACCTCGCCAATGTGATGGTCGTCTCGCCTGACGTCGGCGGCGTGGTCCGCGCGCGGGGCCTCGCCAAGCGCATCAACACCCCGCTCGCCATCATCGACAAGCGCCGCGAGCGCGCCGGCGAGTCCGAGGTGATGAACGTGATCGGCGATGTGGCCGGCTATACCTGCATCCTGATCGACGACATCGTCGATTCCGGCGGTACCCTGGTGAACGCGGCCGACGCGCTGCTCGCCAACGGCGCCAAGGAAGTCTACGCCTATATCAGCCATGGCGTGCTCTCCGGCGGCGCGGTGACCCGCATCACCTCCTCGCGGCTGAAGGAGCTGGTCATCACCGACTCGATCCAGCCGACCGAAGCGGTGCGCAAGGCCAGCAACATCCGCGCGCTGTCGATCGCCGGCCTGATCTCGGAAGCGATCGCCCGCACCGCGGCGGAAGAGTCGGTGTCCAGCCTGTTCGACTAATGTGCATGCATGACCTGAGGCTCCGCGACAGATAGGCCCTGTCGCACCAGTTCCGCTCGCGCTAGACTTCCCCAAGATACAAAAAATATAGGGGAGGCTTGCTTGAAAAATCACCACATCTCGCGCCGTGCCGTGCTCGCAGGCTCTGCTGCCGCGGGCGCCTTGGCGCTGACCGGGATGCCCGCATTCGCCGAACTCGCGTGGAAGAAATATACCGGCACCAAGCTCGAGGTGATCCTCGCCAAGGGACCGCGCGGCGACAATCTGCAAAAGTACATCAAGGAATTCTCCGAACTCTCCGGCATCGAAGTTGAATCGGAGCAGATCCCCGAACAGCAGCAGCGGCAGAAGGTCGTGATCGAGCTTGCCTCGGGCAAGCCGAGCTTCGACGTGATTCATCTAAGTTATCATGTGCAGAAGCGGCAGTTCGAAAAGGCCGGCTGGCTCGCCGACATGTCGGGCTACCTGAAGGACCCGAACTTGACCCCGCCTGACCTCGTCGAAAGCGATTTCTCCGCCGCCGGCCTGCAATATGCGAGGAACGACAAGGGGCAGATGCTCTCGCTGCCATGGTCGGTCGACTACTTCATCCTCTACTACAACAAGGAGCTGTTCCAGAAGAAAGGCGTCGAGGTACCTAAGACGCTGGATGAGATGGCGGTTGCCGCCGAAAAACTCACCGATCCCAAGGACGGCATTTTCGGCTTTGTCGGGCGCGGCCTGCGCAACGCCAACATGGCGATGTGGAGCAACTTCTATCTCAACTATGGCGGCGAATTCCTTGATGCCAAGGGCAATATCCTGACCGACGGCCCGGAAGCCGTCGAAGCGACCAAGCTCTATCAGCGCCTCCTCACCAAGTCCGCACCTCCCGGTGTAGCCGGCTTCAACTGGATGGAGTCGATGGCGTCCTTCACCCAGGGGCGCTCGGCGATGTGGATCGATGCCGACGGCTGGGCGCCGCCGCTGGAAGATCCCAACGCCTCCCGCGTGGTCGGCAAGGTCGGCTACACCGTCGTGCCCGCAGGTCCCAAGGGCCAGTTCTCCTCGACCTATGGCGACGGCATCGGCATTGCCGCCGCGAGCCCGAACAAGGAGGCCGCTTATCTGCTGTGCCAATGGGTGGCCTCGCGGAAACAGGGCGAGCGGCTGTTGCAGGCCGGCGGCGGCGTGCCGTTCCGCACTTCCATCCTCAACGATCCCGAAGTCCGCAAGGGCGTGAAGACCCAGGAATGGCTGCAGTCGGTGATCGACTCCGCCAAGATCTCCAAGCTCGGCCTGCCCGTCGTCGTGCCGGTCGCCGAATTCCGCGACATTGTCGGCGCCGCGCTCACCGCAACCTTGTCGGGCGCCGATCCCGCGACCGAGCTGAAGAAGGCTCATGAGCAATATCGGCCGATCCTGGAGCGCAGCGAGAAAGCGTGAGTACCCTGACTGAGACCACTCAGGCTCCGGCCGCGGAAGTCGCCGCGCCGGGGCGGGAGTGGCGGCCGCCATCCTACTGGCCGTTCGTGATCCCGGCGCTGGTCGTGGTGCTGGCGGTGATCGTCTTCCCGTGGGTGTTCACGATCTGGATGAGCTTCAACGAGTGGAAGGTCGGCTCGCCGACCACTTTCGTGGGCTTCGCGAATTACCTGCGGCTGCCGACCGACCCGCGCTTTGTCGAGGCGGTCGGCCACACGCTGGTCTACACCGCGCTCTCGGTGCTGCTGCCGGTCGTCTTCGGCACCTTCGCCGCGGTGGTCTTCCACGCCAAATTCCCCTTCCGCGGTGTCCTGCGCGCGATCTTCATCATGCCGATGATGGCGACCCCGGTCGCGATCGCGCTGGTCTGGACCATGATGTTCCATCCGCAGCTCGGCGTGCTGAACTATCTCCTCTCGCTGGTCGGCATCCCGCCGCAGCTCTGGGTGTTTCACCCGGCGACCGTGATCCCGTCACTGGTGCTGGTCGAGACCTGGCAATGGACACCGCTGGTGATGCTGATCGTGCTCGGCGGCATCGCGGCGCTGCCGACCGAACCTTACGAAAGCGCGCAGATCGATGGCGCCGGCATGTGGCAGATGTTCCGCTACATCACCCTGCCTTTGATCCTGCCCTTTGTCGTGATCGCGGCAATGATCCGCACCATCGACGCGGTAAAAAGCTTCGACATCATCTTTGCGATCACCCAAGGAGGTCCCGGCTCGGCGTCAGAGACCATCAACGTCTACCTCTACAGCGTCGCCTTCGTCTATTACGACCTCGGCTATGGCTCGGCGATCGCCGTGGTCTTCTTTGCGCTGATCGTGGCGCTGGCTGCCGTGCTGCTCTATTTGCGCCAGCGTACGCTGTGGACTGAAGTCGGGCCCGGCGCATGAACGCACGTCGCATCCTCGGCAATATTGGTCTTGCGCTCGCGGTGTTCGTCATCGTCTCGCCGGCGATCCTGTTCTTCCTCTGGATGGCCTCGCTCTCGGTCAAGCCTGAGATCGACAACGCCGCCTATCCGCCGGTGTTCATCCCCGAGCATTTCGCCTGGAAGAACTATGCCGACGTGATCGCCTCCAACCGCTTCCTGACCTATTTCAAGAACAGTATCATCGTGACGGGTGCTGCGACGGCGTTTGCGATGCTGATCGGCGTGCCCGCAGGCTACGGCATCGCTCGCATGGCTGCGCACAAATCGGCGGTCGTGGTCCTGATCGCGCGCATCACGCCGGGCCTGTCCTATCTCATTCCGCTGTTCCTGCTGTTCCAGTGGCTCGGCCTGCTCGGCACGCTGTGGCCGCAGATCATCATCCATCTCGTCGTCACCGTGCCGATCGTGATCTGGATCATGATCGGCTATTTCGAGACCACGCCGATCGAGCTGGAAGAGGCCGCCCTGATCGACGGCGCGACGCGGTGGCAGGTGTTTCGGCACGTCGCGCTGCCGATTGCAAAACCCGGGCTCGCGGTCGCCTTCATTCTCGCCGTGATCTTCTCCTGGAACAATTTTGTTTTCGGCATCGTACTGGCGGGCCGCGAGACGCGGACGCTGCCGGTTGCCGTCTACAACATGATCTCCTTCGATCAACTCTCCTGGGGCCCGCTCGCCGCCGCCGCGTTGATCGTGACGCTGCCGGTGCTGCTGCTCACGATGTTCGCGCAGCGGCAGATCGTGGCCGGACTGACCGCAGGCGCGGTGAAGGGCGGCTGAATTCCAGAAAGCCGTAGGGTGGGCAAAGCGAAGCGTGCCCACCATCGCGAGCACGATGCAAGTCGGTGGGCACGGCGCGTCGCGCCTTTGCCCACCCTTGCACTGAGTTCAACCTAATCATGTCCCGGCCGCGGGACGAGGTTCATGATCGTGCGCGTAAAACCGCCGTCGACGACGATCTCGTCGCCATTGACATAGGACGCGCGATCGCTGGCGAGGAACGTCACGGCATCCGCGATATCCTGCGGCATCGCGATGCGGCGCATCGGCGTCACCGCGGAGCGGCGCTCGGTCACGCCCGGCGTGTCGTAAAACGCCTGGCTCATCGGCGTGATCACCATGCCTGGGCTGACCACATTGCTGCGCACGCCTTCCGGGCCCCATTCGCTCGCGAGCTGGCGCGACAGCATGATGACGCCGGCCTTGCTGACGCTATAGGCGCCGCTCTTGCCCTGCGCGTTGCTGCCGGCGATGGAGGCGACATGCACCAGGCTGCCGCGCCCTGCTTTTCGCATCTGCGCCCCAAATCTCTGCGCGCAGAGGAAATAGCCGGTGAGATTGATCGACAGCACCAGATTCCATTCGGCCAGACTCAACGTGTCGAGCGTGCCCGACCGCAGGATCGCCGCGGCATTGACCAGCACATGGCAAGGGCCGAGCGCCTTCTCGATGGTCTCGGACGCCGATGCGATGCTGTCGGCGCTGGTCACGTCGCAAGGCGCGACCACGTGACGGTTGCCCGGCAATTCCGCGCGGGTCTTCTCCAGCCCCTGCTCGTCGCGATCGATCGCGGCAACATGGGCGCCGGCCTTGGCCAGATTGACCGCGACCGCGCGGCCGATGCCGCCGCCCCCGCCGGTCACCACACAGACGCGGCCGGCCAGTCCCAGCCAGTCGGAGGAAAGCTGTTCGTTCATGGGCGTCCTCGCTTTTTGTTTTTTCGATTGGATGCAAGATGACCGGCAACAGATTCAAATGTCAAACATCGGCTCCGTTATTGCGAGCGCAGCGAAGCAATCCAGAAATGCAACCGCGAGACTGGCACGGATTGCTTCGCGGAGCCTGTCATCGGGCCGCGCGTTCGTGTGGACCCATTGGCTCGCAATGACGACGAGGACGCGGTTCCGCATTCTCGCGGCATGATCTGCCCGAGTTCTGCATCATCGCGATTTGGCGCACCAGCGCCGGGGCATTTACTCATTGAGCGACTGGCCGACTGATGTCCGCTCAACGCCCAGCAGCGGCGGAAAAGCTGACATCGCACGAGGTCGCAGAAGGGCCAAAGGCGAACCTTTTCTGGGGATGCAGAGCGTGTACGTTGCGGCGCCGACAAGATGGAGTTGCGGGTGGAACAGTCTCTCTACAAAGGCGCAGCGCTTGCTGGAACAATTGACCTTGGCGATTTAACGGTTAACCGATTGGGCTTCGGCGCGATGCGTCTATGCGGAGATTCAGCTTGGGGAAGACCAAGGGATCGAGAGCACGTCAATCGAGTTCTGCATCGGGCGGTCGAGCTTGGCGTGAATTTTATTGACACTGCGGATAGTTACGGCCCTGAGACGAATGAGTCATTGATCTCGCAGGCGCTGTATCCCTATCCTCCGGGTTTGGTCATTGCCACGAAAGGTGGCTTGATGCGACCAAACCGCCGATCCTGGGTCCAAGACGGTCGCCCCGACCATTTGCGGGGCGCGCTTGAAGGTAGCTTGCGGCGCTTGCGGCTAGAACGCATCGATTTGTATCAATTCCATGCGCCTGACCCCAACGTGCCATTTATGGAGTCGATTGGAGCATTGGCCGACTTACAGCGCTTAGGTAAGATTCGCCATTTAGGGATTTCGAATGTTACGGTTGCGCAGCTCGATGCGGCGCGCGCCATTACACCAATAGTTTCGGTTCAGAACATGTACAATCCGCGCAACCGAAGCAGCGAAGACGTACTAGCCGCGTGCGAGCGTCTTGGAATTGCTTTTCTTCCCTGGTATCCGCTAGGTGGCAAACGCGGCCTAAAGGCACTTAAGATAAAGCAAGTCGCCTCGCGCCGCGGTCTCACGCACGCAGCCTTATCCCTTGCGTGGCTGCTCGCTAAATCACCTGTTATGCTGCCGATCCCCGGCACTCGATCCGTCGATCACCTGGAGGATAATGTGCTTGCGGCCGCGCTCAAGCTTGCGCCGGAAGACTTCGACGATTTGGCATGAAGGTGCGCTTCATGAAACGACATCGATCTTGACGTTGCGAGAACTTGCTACGTCAACCTGTCACGGTGAAAAGATGCTCAATTTTGAACTAAGCACGTGTGATGACCGCTTCGGGTCAAACTCGACAAAGTTCCAGCTGAGCATGATGCGTCCGCTTTCGAGCGCATCGCGACCAGACCGACCGAGCAAATGCTGCGATCGGACTTCGCCATGGACGCGCCGTTAGCGAAATTTTGATCGTCCGGCCGAAACGAACGTGATGCGGCGGGATTGCTTTCGCCCGTGATTCATCAAAAGCTACTTAGAGCGGCGGTTTACGTCAGCGAGCCTCATTTTTAAGGAAATTGCGCATGCACCGTTGCCTGGTTGCCACGCTCTTAATGCTTGCCGCCCTGCTCTTTGCGGCGCCACCGGCCCTCGCCGGCGCGCGTCTCGCACTCGTCATCGGCAACGGCAAATATGTCAACGCGCCGGCGCTGGAGAACCCGGCCAACGACGCCGCCGACCTCGCCAAGGCGCTGCGCGGCGTCGGCTTCGAGGTGATCGCGTTGCAGGATGCTTCGCGCGATGCGATGACCAAAGCCTTACGGGAATTTTCGACCCGCCTGCGCGGCACCGAGATGGTGCTGTTTTTCTATGCCGGCCACGGCATGCAGATGAACGGCGAGAATTATCTCTTGCCCGTCGACGCCGACATCCAGACGCCGGCGGACGTCCGTTTCAACACCGTCAACCTCACCGACATCCAGCAGGAGATCGAGGCGAGCGGACGCGTCAACATCATGATCCTGGACGCCTGCCGCAATAATCCGTTCGCCGAGCGTCTCGCGCAGAGCGGACGCGCGGCGCCCTCCCGCGGCCTCGGAAGGATCGACGCCTCGGGCGAAGGCTCGCTGATCGTTTATTCGACCCAGCCCAACAACGTCGCGCTCGACGGCTCCGGGCGCAATTCACCCTTTACCGCCGCGCTGCTCAGGCATGTCGCGACGCCCGGCATCGAGGTAAGGCAGATGCTGTCGCGCGTGCGCGGCGACGTGCTTGCTACGACGGATCGGAAGCAAACGCCGTGGGACAGTTCCTCACTCACGGGCGACGTCTATCTCGCCGGCGCATCAGCCGCGCAGCAGGCGACTGTGGCGCCCAGCCCGCCGCCGGCACCTGCCGCGAGCACAAGCAACGCCGCTGATGGCTCCCGCACCAACGAGCAGGTTGCCGCGATGCCAGCTGCGCCGCTGCAGGTCCTGAAGCCCGCAGCACCGCCGCAGAACGATTGCGACCGCCTCGTATCGTTCCCCCCGCCCTTTGCGACGCCCGAGCAGCTCAAGCGCTCCAAGCATGCCGACTGGCCGGCGGCGGTCTCGGCCTGCGCGGCCGTCGTCGCCGAGCAACCGGGCAATCTACGCATGCAATATTATTATGGCCTCGCGCTCGACAAGACCAACAACGTCGTCGAGGCGCTGCGACGCTACAAGATCGCGACCGACGGCGGCGACACCGATGCGATGAACTCGCTCGGCTTCCTGTTCGCGACCGGGCGCGGCGTCGTGAAAAATCCCGAGCGCGCCTTCGAATTGTTCAGCAAGGCTGCTTCCACCGGGAACCCAGACGCGATCTCGAATGTCGGTTCGATGTACAGCAACGGCATGTTCGTCAAGCAGGACAACCCCAAGGCGCTCGACTATTACGAGAAGGCGGTCGAGGCCGGCAACTCCTTTGCCCTGAACCAGATCGGCGTCATGTATTTCAACGGCAAGGGCGTCGATCGCGACTACCACGCGGCTGCCGAATATTTCCAGCAGGCAGCCGATCTCGACGACGGCTATGCGCTGAAATTCCTCGCCATCATGTACGAGCGCGGTGTGCTCGGGCCCAAGGATCTCGAAAAGGCCGGCGCATTGCGCGCCCGTGCGCGGATGGTCGACCCCACCAGCCAAAACCCGGACGTGCCCGCCGCGGTCGCAACATCAGTCCATCACACGTCCGGCGGCCGGGCGCATACCGTCATCATCCGCCGCTATCGGTTCATCGGCTGCTCCTGGGTTTGGTGCTAGCCGGCCGCCGGATCACTCCGCGGCTTCCGGCGCTACCACTGGCGCGGTCCTAGCCCGCTCCCTCCAGATCAGGAGCAGGGTGACAAAGACTGCTCCCGTCACGGCCGTGCTCACGGGCAGGCCGAGCATGTGGCGGCCGGCAAGAGTGTCGCCGACCGCCGTGCCCGCGGCACGGATCGCGACCACCGTCGTCCAGAACAGCGGCAGCAGCAGAAGCCTGCCATTGCGCCCGGCAACGAACAGCAGCGCCACGATCGGCGAGAGCAGGATCGCCGCGCCCGCGTCGTCCAGCTTCAGATTATGCGAGCTGTAGTCACCGATCACCGTGCCCAGCGTTCCCGCCAGGAACATGCACACCCAATAGCCGAGATCGGCGCACAGCACTTCGTCGGCCTTGCTCGCGAGCTGACGCCAGGCGAACCGCCAGCTCAGCGACACCGCTGCGATCAGCAGGATCGCGAGCACCACCATGACCCAGAGCCGCGGCAATTTCAGATCGCCCGCGGTAAAATCCGCGAAATTGGTCGCCGCGGTGCGGACAATGATGATCGCGCACCAGTAATAGACCTGATGCCGCAACGTATCGAAACGCTCGGCCACCATCACGATGGCAAGCGCAGCGGCGAGGAAGGGCAGCCCCGCGACATGGCCGAGGCCGAGATTATGGGCGAAGAAGTCGCCCATATTGGCCCCGAAGATACTGGCGATGCACAGCGCCGCCCAATAGCGCGGCCCGAATGCGGGAAGATGGATTGCTTTCATGCGTGTCCCGTCTGCGTGCCGTCAGGCCCTGTTGGTTTCTGCTCGGCCCGGATGCGTGCCGGCACGCTGCGGCAACAGCGCGACGCAAGCGATGATCAGCGCCGCGAGGATGGCCGAGGCATAGTAGCGGCTGAAGTTGAGCCCGCCATTGCTGAGCGGCTTGTCGAGCAGGTCGCCAAGGGTCGCGCCAAGCGGCCGGGTCAGGATGAAGGCGGCCCAGAACAACAATGTCCGCGACATCGAGGTGAAGTAATAGGCGGCCGCGATAGCAACGAGGCCCGTGCCGAACACCAGCGCGCCACCTTCATAGCCGAGCCCGTTGGTGTCGGCCATCCAGTCGCCGAGCGCAGTGCCGAGCGTCTGCGAGAACAGGATCGCGACCCAGTAGAAGGTCTCGGCCCGCGGCGTCGACACGGTGTTGACCGAGATCGAACCTTCGAAGCGGTACCAGATCGCGAGCGAGGCGAGCAGCAGTGCCAGCAGCAGCGATGCGCCGCCGGGATAGCCGATGCCGAGCGAACGATCGGCGAAGTCGGCCATGGTGGTGCCGGCCGTGGTGGTGGCGACGACGACAAACCAATAGAGCGACGGATGGAATTTCCGAGCCAGGATCTGCGCGACGACCGCGACGACGAAAATGCCGATGAAGATTACGCTGGAGAGCGCGTAGCCGAGATCCATGGACATGGAGACGGCGTCACCACCGGTCTCTCCCAGCGTCGTTGCGAGGACCTTGATGATCCAGAAGATCAGCGTGACTTCCGGAACCTTGCTTCTCTCGATGTCCTGGACCATGCGGCGGCCTCCTTCTTTCGTCTGGTTCGCCCCCGAACGGTTTCTGCAAGCCCGGGCTGGGCCTCGGTTGCACGCCGAAGCCGATTGAGATGGTCGAGCGAGGCGAGCGCCGCATCCGGCTTTGCGGCGGCAAGCGAGAGCGCGAAGGCTTCGAGGCCGACCAGGGTCACGCCATGCAACGCGACCTGGCCCGGACGGCCGCGTGGAATGGCCACGCAGACATCGGCGAGCTTCGGCAGCGGCGTGTCGTCGGCTTCGGTGATCAGCACCGTCGGCAGCCGCAGCGCCCTCGCCTCGGCGAACACCGCCTTCACCTCGCGGTAGAGCCGGCCATAGGCGAGGATCAACAGCGCGTCGCCCGCCTGCAGATCGAGCAGCTGATCGGCCAGCATCGAGCCGGTGGCGTTGATGGTCCGGCTGCGCCGGCCGCTGCGCGCCAGCAGCACCGACATATAGGTCGCAAGCGAGGCCGACGGCCCGATCCCGAACACGGCGATGCGGGAGGCGCCGTCGAGGAGCCGCACCGCGGCCGAGATTTGAGCGCGGCATTTTTCGGATCGCAGCACCGCCAGCCCTTCGGCGTGAGTCCGCAGAACGCTGTCGAGTGCCTTGCCGGTGGTCTTCTCGAGATCGACCAGCGTGCGCCGCATGTCGTCGGCTGGTGTCGAGCGCTCGCTTGATCTGAGAATGGCCGTCTTGAGATCGGCGAGGCTCGGAAATCCCAGAGCCTGGATGGTACGGAGTACGGTCGCGTCGGAAGTTCCGATGCGTTCGCCCAGCGCAGCGGCGGAACTCGCCAGAACCAGCTGGCGGTTCTGGTCGATGAAGCGAACCACGCGCAAGCCCGTGGCGCCGAGCGGCGGTTTCGCCCGCCTCAGCATGCGATCGAGGTCGCGGTCGGTTCCGGCGTTAGGTCGCGCGTTCAAGCGAAAATACCGTCATGTAGTGAAATGGAACTCGACGCGTGGCCATGTAGCATATACTACATCGATCGAATGAGAAGCGGTTTTTCTCAATGATCGCGCGACGTGCCTGTTGGCTCGCTTGTTCCGTTGTTGCGGGCGCCGTGCTGGCGATGTTGATGCAACCGGCCGCCGCCGGACCGCCCTTCGTATCCGACGATCCCGAGCCTACCGATACCGGCCATTTCGAGATCTACACCTTCGACAACGGGACCAACACGCGCTCCGGCACGTCAGGCGAAAGCGGGATCGATTTCAATTACGGCGCGGCGCCGAATCTGCAGCTCACCGCGACCGTGCCTGCGGGCTACAGCGATACCATGGGCGGCGGCACCCAGGTCGGTTGGGGGAACGTCGAGCTGGCCGCGAAATATCGCTTCCTGCATCAGGACAATTTCGGCCTCGACGTCAGCGTCTTCCCCCGTATCTTCCTGCCCAGCGGCTCGGCGACGATCGGCGACAACCATGTGTCCTTGCTGTTGCCCATCTGGGTGCAAAAGGACTTCGGCAAGGATTGGTCGGCGTTCGGCGGCGGCGGATGCACGTTCAACGAAATCAGCGCCGCCGATTTCTGCCAGGCCGGCACTGTGCTGACCTACCAGCTTCTGCCAAAGCTTCAGATCGGCGGCGAGCTGTTTCATCAGACCGCCGACAGGCAAGGGACGCCCGCATCCACCAGCCTCGGCATCGGATGGCGCTACGACGTGACCGACAATTATCACCTGCTCGGCTATGTCAGGCGCGGGATCGAGAATACAGACGAGACCGACCGTTATTCCTGGTATGCCTCGGTGCTGCTCACGTTCTAGGCGACGGCCGCGCGCCGGGATCACGGGCGCATCAACCAAAATTGTGTCGCGCAAGGGTTGACGCGACAGCCTCTTCTCCCGCTGCATAACGCGAGCGACCCCGCGCTCCCCCGCCCGCGGGAACCGTAGCGCTCCTCGAAGGCCGAATGATGGCCACCGCATTGAAGAGGCAATGGCAGCGATGAGATCGTGGTTTAACGCCTCCCTGGCGAGCTTCGCCCTTCTCACGCTCTGTCTCACGCCGGTGCCGAACGCGGCCGCGGATTCCGACATGGATAGCAAAGTCCAAAACCTCGTTGCGGCCCATCTTGCGCCCGCTGTCACCAGCGGCGGACTGGCGGTTGCGGTCTATACCGCGGGCCATGTGCAGTTCTTCAATTACGGCCACGCCGACACTGCCGGCAAACAGCCAATCACGGAGGATACGCTGTTCAATATCGCTTCGCTGCGCAAGCTGTTCGAGGCAACGCTGGTTACGCTCGGCGCGCTGCGCGGCGAGATCAATCTCTATGATCCCGTCAGTAAATATATCGGCGAGCTCAACGGCGACTATCTTCACCGCGTCACCATCGGCGAGCTGGTGACGCACACATCGGGACTGCAGCTGCCGACCGATCATCCGCCCTGGCCGAATGAATCCTACACGCAGGCCCAGTTCTTCGACCTGCTCAACGCCTGGAAGCCGTCAGCCGGCGAAGCGCCGGGCCGCCAGCGCATCTATACCCATGCCGGCTACGTGCTGCTGCAGCTCGTGCTCGAGCGCCGCTACGGCCGGCCGATCCACGAGCTGATCGAGGAGCGCATCCTCAAGCCGCTCGGCATGCATACAACCTTCCTGCCCGAGCGCGGACCGGACAGCCGCGCCATCATGCCGTCGGAGCTGCTACAGGAAACGGTGCAGGGCTATTCCGACCAGGGCGTGCCGATCGGCTCGCCCGGCAATCAGCAGAGCTATTTCGATTTCCCCGGCACCGGCCAGATGTTCTCGACCGCGCGCGATCTCTCCCTCTTCGTCGCCGCCTGTCTCGACGGCAAGGTCAGCGATCCGCAATTGCACGAAGCGCTCAAAATGATCCAGCGCGAGAGGTTCGAGGTCAGCGCCAAATTCGGACAGGCGATGGCCTGGGAGAACGTGCATCTCGATGGCGTCAACATCATCGACAAGCCGGGCGGCCTCAACAACGCGTCCGCCTATATCGGGCTGGTGCCGAAGCGAAACATCGGCATCGTGCTGCTCGCCAATCGCGGCGAGTTTCCGCACGAGAACGCGCGCTACGAGGTGCTCCCCGCCCTGTCGCGATGACGGCCTGCGGGTAGACCCGCACTTCGACGCTGCTATAGTAACGCTGGTCGATCGACGGCCCGGGTGAACGGGCAGCGGGGAAGTGTGAGGAGACGTGGTGCTGACGAGAACGGCGAGCCTGCTGATCGCGTTCGCGATCGCTGTTGCATCCATCATCCCCGCGTGCGCCGAGGCGCCCTACCCCAACCGTCCGATCCGCATTGTGGTGCCGTTCGGCCCCGGCGGCTTTGCCGACTTCACCGTGCGTATTCTCGCCCAGAAGCTCACCGAGCGCACCGGCGCGCAGGTCGTGATCGAGAACCGGCCGGGCGCAGGTGGCATCATCGCTGCCAATGCCGTGCTCGCCTCACCGCCGGATGGTTACACGCTGTTCGTGTTCTCCAGCGGCATCGTGCTGTCGAAATCGCTGTTGAAAACGATGCCGTTCGATCCGGTCACGGCGTTTTCGCCGATCTCGACCATGGCGCTGTTCGACCTGCTGCTGCTGGTGCGGGCGGATTCGCCGTTGCATACGCTCAAAGACGCGCTCGACGCCGCGCGCGCCAATCCGCAGAAGTTCGACGTTGCGACCATCAGCCCCGGCAGCACCCAGAACGTGACCGCCGAGCTCTTGCGCGCGGTCAGCGGAGTGCCCATGACCGTCGTGCCGCACCGGACCTCCTCGGAAGTGCTGACGGCGTTGTTACGCGGTGACGTCCAGGTCGGCGTCGAGACCTATGCCGCGCTGAAATCGGCAATCGACAGCGGACAGGTTCGCGCCATCGCTTCATCGGGCAGCCGGCGTTCGCAGCAAGAGCCTGATGTGCCGACCTTGCGCGAGAACGGCATCGACGCCGCGGTCGACGGCTGGAATTCGCTGGTGGCTCCCGCCGGCACGCCGCGCGAGATCATCGCCTTCCTCAACGACAACGTCCGCGCCGTCATCTCCGATTCCGACTACCAGAAGCGCATGGTCGAGCTCGGCGGCGAACCGGTGACCGGCACGCCGGAGGAGCTCGGCGCGCGGCTCAAGTCCGACGCCGACATGTGGGCCGGCGTGGTAAAGAAGGCCGGCCTCGAGCCGAACTGAAAACAACAAGAGGCCTTATCCCCATCCCTTCGAGATCGACGCCCATGTGCATGCCTTCACATCAGCCATGTCGCTGATCGAAAATCCGCGCCATGCGACTACCGACTTGTGGGACACGAAGGCCGGTTCAGCTATCAGGCAACGATCGACTGGCTGGTCGACGCCGTTCCCGACGCCACCGCACGCGAGAAGATTTTTGGCGAAACGGCGCGTGGGCTCTACTTTAACGGCGCATAAAGATGGCGACACCGGGATTTTACGGGGCAACATTTCGCTATCAAAAATCTGCACGTTGACTTTGTGTAAACCTTACATGCGTCGTTTTAACTCCGAACGCGCTCTCGAATGTTCAAATGCGGCTTACTTCGCAGCGGGATATTTAGAGTGTTGCCTGTATGAAGAAGGGATGAGCTCGGCTTATTGCGAATGAAAGGTCAAAAGGGCCCGGATTCGATGCTTGAGGAAAAGTCATTTTTGAAGGAATTGGACGACGCCGTCCTGCGCGGATCAGAGGAGAGCCGCGCCAAGGCGCTTTGGTATGCCACCGACATGCTGATCGTCGGGCATTACTCGGACGAAGAAACCTGGGTCTTCGGTGAGGTGATCGGCCGGCTGGCCGGCGCGATCGAAGTTGCGACACGGGCGCAGCTCGCGAAACGGTTGGCGACGGTTTCAAAGGCCCCCCTCAACGCCCTGCACAAGCTGGCCTTCGATGACGCGATCGAGGTAGCGGGCCCAATCCTGCAACATTGCGAGCGGCTGGATTCGAAGACCCTGGTCCAGAACATCAGGACCAAAGGCCTGCCGCATATGCTCGCCATCTCCAAACGCAGCACCATTTCTGAAGTTGTGACTGATGAGCTGGTGACCCGCGGCAATCGCGACGTACTGGTTTCGGTGGCCGCCAACAACGGCGCCCGCATCTCGGATTTCGGCTTTCTTCAGATGGTCAAACGTTCGACCAACGATTCCATCCTCGTCGAGCAACTGGGCCTGCGGAAGGATATTCCGCGGCAGACCTTCCAGCAACTCGTGGCGAAAGCCTCCGACGATGTGCGGCGCAAGCTCGCGCAGGAACGTCCCGACCTGGCAGGCTATATCCACACTTCCGTGGCAGAGGTCGCGGGATCGTTGCAGTCCAAATTCGGACCTGCCACGAAGAACTACTTCACCGCAAAGAAGGCGCTGACGGCTCTGCACCAGCGCGGCGAGCTGGACGAGTGCCGGATCCTTGGATATGCCCGAGAGCGTAAGCTCGAAGAGGCGACAGTCGGATTATCGCTGTTGTGCTCGCTGCCGGCCAACGTGGTCGAACGCGCCCTTGCCGATCGGGAAATGACCCTCATCCTCAGCAAAGCCTGCCGCTTTGAGTGGGAAACGACCATGGCGCTGTTGTTCCTCGGCGCCAAGGATCATCAAATCAATGCCCGCGTGCTCGAGGAGATGAAGCAGCAATATGCGCGTCTTGACGCCAAGACGCCATTGCAGGTCCTGAGCTTCTATCAAACGCGCATGGATGCATCGGCCGCCCTAGCTGACGAGCGTCGCCTGCCTCAACTCCGCAACGTCTGAGCGGCGCAACTACGACCGCGTCTTCGGCGGCACCTGCACGGAGGGTGCTGCCGCAGCAAAGAGATCGGCACGGCTGCCGCTGCGCGGCGGGTAGATGCGCTCGCGGTTGATGGTTTGCTTGGTGACCTTGGCGGCCGCTCCCGTCGTGCGCACCTTGCGGTCCCAGCCCTCGGTGTAGAGCGCGCCCCAGACGCCGAGATCGAGCACCGTGACGTACCAGTCGATGTCGAGCGGAATCATCGGCTCGCCGAACAGCTCCGCGATGACATTATGGCCGGCATAGCGGCCCATCGGCCGTGCGAACTGGCAGGACATGACGGTTTCATGCTCGCCGTCGAGCCTCGCGCTCGCGGCATCGCCAGCGGCAAAGACATGCGCGAGACCTTTCACGCGCATGAACCGGTCCACCGAAAGACGCCCATGCTCATGCTCGCCCGGCAGCGTCGCGACCAGCGGGCTCGCGCACATGCCCGCACACCACACGACGGTCCGTGTCGGAATGATTTCGCCCGACGAGAGCTTGATGCTCTCGGCGTCGACGGTCTCGACCCTCACGCCGAGCCGCGTCTCGACCCCGAGCGCCGACAGCGCCTCGTTGATAACGGGCCGCCCGTTCGCCCCGATGGTGGCGCCGACCACAGGATTGGGATCGAGCAGAATGACGCGACGCTCGCTGCAGACGCCGGCTTTCTCGAGCTTCGCCGGCATCTCGGTCGCCACTTCAATTCCCGTGAAGCCAGCTCCGACGATGACTACCGTCGAGCACGCCGGCGATGGCGGCGCATTGGCGAGCGAGGCGAGATGTGCGTTGAGCTTTTCCGCCGCCGCATAGGTATCGACGTCAAAGCTGTGGGTTGCGAGCCCAGGAATCGCGGGCCGCACCAGCTCGCTGCCGAGCGCCAGCACCAGCCGATCATAAGCGATTCTCTCCGGCTCTCCTGCGAGAGTGACATGCTGGCTTGCGACATCGATCGCCGCCACCTCGGCGACCCTGTGTTTGACGCCGACCGGATCGAGCAAACCGCGAAGCGAAATCGCGACGTCGCTGAGATCGACCTCGTAATTGCGGACGCGGATGTTGTGGTAGGGATTGCGGTCGAGCACGAGGATCTCGAGCTCGACGGCAGGCGCGCCGATCTCGTCGCGCTTGCGCGCGGCGCCGATCGCGGCCCACAGCCCGGCAAATCCCGCGCCCAGGATGAGAATGCGTGCCATGCTGTGCTCCGGCCTTCCGGCTCCGCCGATTTCGGGGAGCCGAGGCACCCTAGCACAAATCAAAAGGGCGATTTCAGCCGGCCGCGACGGCTGCGCCGCCCACCACCTCGCCGAACGAGGCAAAGAACTCACCCGCGAGTTTCTTCGCGGTGGAATCGATCAGGCGGCCGCCGAGCTGCGCGAGCTTGCCGCCGATCTGCGCATCGACCTCGTAAAAGAGGATGGTGACGTCGGGGCTCTCCTCGCTGAGCTTCACCGTCGCGCCGCCCTTGGCAAAGCCGGCGATGCCGCTGTTTCCTTCGCCGGTGATGCGATAGGAATTGGGCGGGTCGAGATCGGACAGCGTCACCTTGCCGCCAAAGGTCGCCTTCACGGGACCGACCCTGAGCACCACCGTTGCCGTCATCTCGTTCGGCGTGGTCATTTCGAGCGACTGACAGCCGGGAATGCACTGCTTTAGAATCTCGGGATTGTTGAGCGCCGCCCAGACCTTTTCCTTCGAGGCCGGGATGCGCTGGCTGTCATTCATCTGCATGTTTGGTCTGGCTCCTTGAAGTGGATTCGCGCTGCCCGCGCCGCCGCTCGATGGTGATCTCGGCGAGGATCGACATCGCGATCTCCTCCGGGGTGATGGCGCCGAGGTCGAGCCCGGCAGGTGCCTTGACGTCGTCGATCGCAATCGTGTCGACACCTGAAGCGATCAGTTTTTCGCGCAGCGCCGCCATTTTGCGGCGGCTGCCGACAAAGGCACGGTATTCGGCTTCGATCGCGATCGCCTGTTTCAGCGCGGCCTCGTCGCCCTTACCCTGCGTCGACACCACCACGAAGCGGCGGGCCTCGTTGAGATAGCGCGGCACAAAGCCGTCGACGATCACATGCGCGTCCGGCTCGGCTGTGAGATCCGCAGCGGGCACGGCCAGCGTGACGTGATAGCCGAGCTGGCGCGCCTGCGCCGCGAGCGACAGCGCGACCGGGCTTGCGCCCAAAATAACCAATGAGGGATGCGGCAATACCGGCTCAACAAAAATATCCATCGTTCCCTTGCTCGGGCACATATTCGATGCGAAGCGAACGCCGTCCTTGTTATCGCCCGGCTTGACACCGAGTTCGGCCAGCAGGTTCTCCGGCTGCACCGAGACCATGCGCGGCTCGCCATCGGCGAGCGCCTCGCACGCCGCCTTCAGCACCGCGCCCTTGACACAGCCGCCGCCGATCCAGCCCGCCACGATGGTGCCGTCGGGCCGGATGATCGCCTTCGCGCCGGCCTTGGCCGCGGTCACCGAGACGGTGCGCACCACGGTCGCCAGCACGAAGGCCTGCTCCGCGGCCTTCATCTGCGCAACCAGTTCCATCACTTCAACATGCGCGCCCATGGTCAGAGCCTCGCCAGATAAGGTTCAAGCGCGGAAAGCGACTTCAGCGTGTTGGCCGGCGCATAGAGATCGATATGCGGCAGTGCGGCCTTGATGCCTTTCGCCTCGGGCGCATAGCCTTCCCATGCCATCATCGGATTGAGCCAGACGATGCGGCGGCAGCGCTTTGCCAGAGCCGCCATTTCGCGGCCGAGCAGCGCGGCATCTCCGGTCTCATAGCCGTCGGAGACGATCATCACGACGGAGCGTGAATGGATCACGCGCGCCGCGTGCCAGCGATTGAAGGTTTGCAGGCTCTCGCCGATCTTGGTGCCGCCGCCTGCCCCCTGTGCCAGCAGTGAGAGGCGATCGAGCGCACGTGCGGCATCTTTCTCCTTCATCGCGCCGGAAACGTGGGCGAGGCGCGTATGGAACAGAAACGCCTCCGCCTCGCGGAATTCGTCGAGCACGCCATGGATAAAGCGCAGGAACACGCTGGTGTACATGCTCATCGAGCCGGACGCATCGAGGAGAACGATCAGCCGCAGCGGCTTGTCCTTGCGCTGGCGCTTGACGAGGGAGATCGGCACGCCGCCATGGCTGATATTGCGATGAATGGTGCGGCGCAGATCGAGCCGATAACCCTGCCGCCGTGCGAGGTCTCGCCGCGTCAGCCGGGTGCGCATGATCCTGGCGAGTTGCGCGGCAGCCTCATGCGCCTGCGCGATTTGCTCGGGATCGGCGAGCTTGCGGAAATCGACCTCAGCCAGATTTTCCGCGCGTGAAGCACCTTCCATACGGCCCTCGCCGCCGCGTGAGGACGGTGCATCCTCGGAAGACGGCACCTGATCGCTCGCGGATTGGCTTCCGCCTGGCTGCGCGCCGTCCTGCATGCTCTTCAGCGACGGATTATTGGCGGCCCTGGTCGAGCCCATCGCCAGCGAACGCGACCGCACGCGCTTGCCGAGCCAGAACGCATCAAACAGGCCGTCGAATTTCTGCCAATCCGACGACCGCGCCGAGAACAGATGCTTGAACGCGGAGCGCAGCAGGCCGGGTTTTGCGGCATAACCGGAGGCCATCAGCGATGCGGCGTCCTGTCCTTCGGCAAGGCCCACGGCAAAGCCGTTGTCACGCAAGGTGCGCAGGAACGCGGCGAGCTTTCCGGAGACGAGGCGCGAGACTTCGTCCATCTCTTCCAGGCTGGGTGCGGTGCCGCAGCAGCTCATGCCACCTTCCCCAAAATCCGTTCGCTCACCTCGCGGGTAATGCGAACCTTGTCCTCCTGCGTCTTGAGCAGGCACATCAGGGTTTCATGCACGGTTTCCGGCGCATCATGCAGGTCGCGGACTTCGAAGCCGACCAGCGCCGCGGCCCAATCCAGCGTCTCGGCGACGCCGGGCACCTTGCGCAGCTCTTCCTTGCGAATGCCTTCGACCATCCGCGCGATCTGCAACGACAGCGAAGCGGAGGCGCCATTGATCCGCGTCATGATGATACGCGCCTCGCGCTCGACGTCGGGATAGTCGACATAATGATAGAGGCAGCGCCTGCGCAGCGCGTCGGAAAGCTCGCGGGTGCCGTTCGAGGTCAGCACCACATGCGGGATCGACACCGCCTTGATGGTGCCCAGCTCGGGAATTGAGACCTGGAAGTCGGAAAGGAGCTCGAGCAGGAATGCCTCGAACTCGTCATCGGCGCGGTCGATCTCGTCGATCAGGAGCACCGGCGGCTTGTCGCGGCGGATGGCCGCGAGCAGCGGGCGCTCCAGAAGATATTTTTCCGAGAATATCTGGTCTTCGATCGTATCAGCACGGCCGCGATGCGCCTCGATCGCCAGCAATTGCCGCTGGTAATTCCATTCATACAGTGCCGAGGACTGATCCAGCCCCTCATAACATTGCAGGCGGATCAGCTCGGTCGCGTGCACCGAGGCGAGCGCCTTCGCCACCTCGGTCTTGCCGACGCCCGCCTCGCCTTCGAGCAGCAGCGGACGCCGCAACCGCTGCATCAGCGCGATCGCGGTCGCAAGCTCGCTATCGGCGATATAGCCGGATGCGGCAAGGGCCTGCGCGATGTGCTCGCGGTCTTTCATTGCTTCTCCGTGGCCTACATGGTTCGAGACAGCGCTACGCGCCTCCTCACCACGAGGGTCTAAGACCTCACTCTGAGCTGGTGGACCTCATCCTGAGGAGCGGCGCCTTCCGCGTCTCCAAGGATGAAGCCCCCGCTCTATCAATTGCGTTACGCGACGGCGCCCAGTTCCTTCGCCGCCCTCCAGTTCCGCCAGAAATCATGCGGCATCTGGATATGCGTGGACCCGAGGAACGAGAACGCGTCGTTGACGGCGTTGGAGAAGGCCGGCACGCCGCCGACATTCGGGCTCTCGCCGACGCCCTTGGCGCCGATCGGGTGATGCGGCGATGGGGTGACGGTGAAATCGGTTTCCCAATGCGGCGTCTCCACCGCGGTCGGCATGAAGAAATCCATGAACGAGCCGGTCACGACGTTGCCGGCGTCATCGTAGCGGATTTCCTGGCCCATCGCGATCGCGAACGCCTCGGTCAGGCCGCCATGGACCTGGCCCTCGATGATCATCGGGTTGATGCGGGTGCCGCAATCATCCAGCGCATAGAAGCGCCGGACCTTGTACACGCCGGTGTCGACGTCGATGTCCATCACGCAGAGATAGGCGCCGAACGGATAGGTCATGTTCGGCGGATCGTAATAGGAGACAGCCTCTAGCCCTGGCTCCATGCCCGGCGGCACTGAGTTGTACGCTGCCCAACAGATGTCCTTCATGGACATGGTCTTCTCGGGCAGGCCCTTCACGCGAAAACCGTCGATGTCCCATTCGAGGTCGTCCTCGTGGACTTCGAGCTTGTAGGCCGCGATCATCTGCGCCTTCGCCTTGATCTTTCGCGCAGCCATGGCGATTGCCGCACCCGCGACCGGCGTCGAGCGCGAACCGTAGGTGCCGAGCCCGTAAGGCGCGGTATCGGTATTGCCCTCCTCGACCATGATATTGTCGGCGGGAATACCGATTTCAGTCGCGATGATCTGGGCCCAGGTGGTCTCGTGGCCCTGGCCCTGGCTCTTGGAGCCGACGCGCGCGATGCCGGCGCCGGTCGGGTGCATGCGGATCTCGCAGGAGTCGAACATGGCAATGCCGAGGATGTCGCAGTTCTTCGACGGGCCGGCGCCGACGATCTCGGTGAAGAAGGAAACGCCGAGACCCATGATGTCGCGGGTCTCGCCGCGCTTGAACGCCGCGCGCTTTTCCGCCTGCTCTTTCCTGAGCGCAACGTAATTCGTCGACTCCATCATCTTCTTCATGGCGGTGTGGTAGTCGCCGGAGTCGTATTCCCAGCCCAGCGCCGAGTGATACGGGAACTGCTCGGGCTTGATGAAATTCTTCAGACGCAGCTCAGCCGGATCCATGTTGAGCTTCTGCGCAAGGATATCCATCGCGCGCTCGATGCAGTACGCCGCCTCCGTGACGCGGAACGAGCAACGGTAGGCGACACCGCCTGGCGCCTTGTTGGTGTAGATGCCGTCAACGGCCAGATGCGCCACCGGGAAATCGTAGGAGCCGGTGACGATGTTGAAGAAGCCGGCCGGCCATTTCGACGGGTCGGCGCAGGCGTCGAACGCGCCGTGATCGGCGAGCACGTGGACGCGGAGCCCCGTGACCTTGCCTTCCTTGGTCGCGGCGATCTCGGTGGTCATATGATAGTCGCGCGCGAACGAGGTCGCGGTCAGGTTCTCGATGCGGTCCTCGACCCATTTCACCGGCTTGCCGGTAACGATGGATGCGACCGCGGCGCAGATATAGCCGGGATAGGCGCCGACCTTGTTGCCAAAACCGCCGCCGATGTCGGGCGCGATCACATGGATCTTCTGCTCCGGCAATTTGGCGATCAGCGACACCACGGTGCGGATCACATGCGGCGCCTGGAAGGTGCCGTAAATTGTCAGCTCGCCCTTGATCTTGTCAAAGGAGCAGACGCACTGGCAGGTCTCCAGCGGCGAGGGATGGGTGCGGTGATAGGAGATCATCTCCTTGATCGTCACCTCGGCCTTCTTGAAGGCCGAATCCGTCAGCTCCTTGTCGCCGACCGTCCATTCGAAGATGTGGTTGTGGTGCTTGCGCGGGCCGTGCGCACCGGAGGTTTTGCCGGCAAGATCTTCGCGCAGCACCGGCGCGTCCGCGTCCATCGCCTTGAAGGGATCTATGACGACCGGCAGCGGCTCATATTCGACCACCACCTTGTTGATGCCGTCATCGGCGGCATAGCGGTCGGTCGCGACCACGAAGGCCACTTCCTGATTCTGGAACAGCACCTTGCCGTCGGCCAGCACCATCTGCACATCGCCGGCGAGCGTCGGCATCCAGGCGAGGTTGACGGTCTTCAGCGTCTCGGCGGTGATCACCGCGAGCACGCCCGGCACCTTCAGTGCCTCTTCGCTGTTGATGGACTTCACCCGCGCATGCGGATGCGGCGAGCGCACGAAATCGCCATGCAGCATGCCCGGCAGTTTAACGTCGTCGACGTAATTGCCCCTGCCTTGCGTGAAGCGGATATCTTCGACGCGCTTGCGTTTGCAGCCCATGCCTTCGAGGGCGGCGGTGCGTTGTTCCCGCGTGGGAGTAAGGTCGTTCATTCCGCAGCCTCCTGGAATTCCACGCCGTTGATCTTGGCGGCGGCGTATTGGATCGCCTTGACGATGTTCTGGTAGCCGGTGCAGCGACAGATGTTGCCGGAGATACCCATCCGGATTTCCGGCTCGGTCGGCGACGGATTTTCCTGCAACAGCCGATGCGCACGCACGATCATGCCGGGCGTGCAGAAGCCGCATTGCAGGCCGTGCATCATGCGGAAACCTTCCTGCAGCGCCGACAGCGTGCCGTCGGCATTGGCGATGCCTTCGATGGTGGTGATGTCGCTGCCATCGGCCTGCACTGCGAACATGGTGCAGGATTTCACCGACATGCCGTCGATATCGACGGTGCAGGCGCCGCAATGGGTGGTCTCGCAGCCGATATGGGTGCCGGTGAGAACAAGATTCTCGCGGATGAAATGCACCAGCAGCGCGCGTGGCTCGACGAGGCCTTCGACCTCCGCGCCGTTGACCTTCATGGTCACATGCGTTTTTGCCATTATCTCCTCCCTTACTTCGCGCGGCCGGCGGCGCGCTGCAGCGCGCGCGTCACCATGATGCCGCCGACATGTTTTCTGTATTCGACCGGCCCGCGCGCATCCGCGGCCGGCGACATGATTGCTACGGCGCCTTGCGCGGCTTTCTGCAGTGAAGCCGCATCCAGGCTGGTGCCGATCACGGCTTTCGCCGCGTCCGCTGCGAGCAGCGGCGTCTCATGCAGATTAGTGAGCCCGATCGTACAGGTCGTGACCTTGCCGCCGGACATCGTCAGCACGACGGCGGCCGCGGCGGTGGCGTAGTCGCCGACCTTGCGCTTCAATTTCTCATAGGCGTAGCCGTGGCCAGCCGCGGGCACAGGGATCGTCATGGAGGTCAGGATTTCGCCGGGCTCGAGCGCGGTGAAATAGGCGCCCTGATAGAACTCGCCGGCCGCAACTTCGCGCGCGCCGTTCGGCCCCCGGAGCTGGTAGGTCGCGCCCAGCGTCATCATCAGCGCCGGCATGTCGTTGCCGGGATCGCCATTGGCGACATTGCCGCCGATGGTGCCGCGGTAGCGCACCTGGGGATCGGCAATCAGCAGCGCCGTCTCGTGCAGGATCGGCAGCGATTTGGCGATGTCCTCGGAGGCCAGCAGCTCATGCTGGGTGGTCATGGCCCCGATCGTGATCTTATTGCCGTCGCGCTTGATGCCTTTGAGGTCCGCGACCCCACGCAGGTCGATCAGATGGGCCGGCGTCGCCAGCCGGAGCTTCATCATCGGAACCAGGCTGTGGCCACCGGCCAGCGGACGGGCGTCGTCGCCCAGATCAGCCAGAAGCTTGACCGCGTCGGCCACGGTCGCGGGCCGATGGTAGCTGAATGCGCCAGGGATCATCGTCTCCTCCATTGCCCATGCTCTTACGGGGCATGGACTTGGGTGGGACGGTCTTCCTCGCCGTGCGCTGGAGCAATGGCGGGGGCACAAGCGCGTGGATTTCGCACGAGTTGCGGCAGGTGACGCACGAATTGCGTCAGAATGGACGACCCTTCGCGCATAACTCTTGTCCAGATGCGGTGCAGCATGAAATGCTGCGCCACTCACTCTGGCCAAAATGCGTAGGATGGGTTGGATATCTACGCGTGCTTCCGCGCCAGCCCCAGCCTCGCCTTCACCTCGGCGATCTTGGCGCGGCTGACGGGCACGCGATGCGGGGTCGGGCCGTCGAGCTCGATCACCGCGCCGTCGCCCTCCTTGCGGACGAAGCTCACATGGGGAATCGCCACGATGTGGCTGCGGTGGACGCGGACGAACAGGCCGGGGTCGAGCTGGGCTTCGGCTTCCGAAATCGACCAGGGGCACATCCGCTCGCGGGTGCCGTCATGCACCCTGGTGTAATGTGCATCCGCCCGGACGCTGCGGACTTCCGCCGCATCGATGAAGTGGGTGCCGTTGGCGCCTTCGACCGGCAGACGCGGCGCGGGAGCCGCGCGCGGCGGCTGGCCAAGCCCGCCGAGCGGGGCCGGCATCAGCCGCGGTGAGGTCAACGCAACCGGCGCCGCCTCAGGTGATGCCGGAGCGTCGGCCGACGCCGACGCGTCAGCGGCCACCGCTGCCGATTGCCGGCGCGGATCCGGCACCAGCGACAACAGGAAGCCGGCCGCGATCACAAAGCAGAGCACGGCCACGATGATCGACAGTATCTGCTGCGAGGCGGCCAGTCCTGAGCCTAGATGGTGATGGGCCTCCGTGGTGAGCGGCACAAAGTGCATGCCGTCCATCGCGGTGTAATGCATGCCCGACACCGCAACACCGAACGCAACCGAGCTTGCGATCAGGCGGATGCCGTCCTGCCGCGCCAGAAACGCGCGCAAGCCGCCATAGGCGGCGCCGATCGCGACCACGACCGACAGCAGCACCATCGCCGTGTCGTGCTGGATGGCGAAATCGCCGGCGAGGCCATGGATGCCGACATAGTGCATGCTGACAATGCCGAGCCCGAGCAGCACGGCCGACGACGCGACGCGCGTCAAGGTCGGCTCGCCAATCGAGACGAAAAACAGGGAAATGCCGACCACCAGCGCGCAGATCAGGAACGAGATCATGGTCGGCAGCACGAGATAAACGGCGTCGGCGGGGATCGGCGCGGCGAGCATGCCGACAAAATGCATGGTCCAGATGCCGACAGCCAGGAATGCGGCCGCTCCCGCGAGCAGCACGCGGCGGCCCGCGCCCGGCGCGTTGCGAACGCGCGCGGCCAGCGAGAAGCCGGTGTAACCTCCCAGAATCGCGATCGCCACCGAGAGCGCGACGAGATAGGGATCGTGTCCTTCGAACATGATCGTCTCGGCCGGTTCGTCTCCACGGACCGGCCTCCTCCCGATGGCGAGTTTATAGGCGCGCCATCGGAAATGACAATCAATCCATTGTCGCGATCAATCGATTGCGATGTTGATTTTGCGATGCGTCGCGGCGGCATGCGAATCCCTTCCCTTCTCCCCTTGTGGGAGAAGGTGGCGCGAAGCGCCGGATGAGGGGTTCTCTCCACGAGCGCGCTTGTGGAGAGAACCCCTCACCCGGCGCCGCACTCCGTGCGCCGCCACCCTCTCCCACAAGGGGAGAGGGTGCATCGAGCATGCTCAAGAGAACTTATTTCACGCGCTCGCGACGATCCCCGCGGCGACCTGGCCGCGCAGACGCTCGAGCGAAAGCAGCGTGTTGGCGCAGGCTTCCGCGACCTCGATGCCTTTGGTGGCAAAATGCCTGCGGAAGAAATCCAAATGCGCCTGGCTCTCGTGGAACTGCTGCGGCGTCAGCACCGCGGAGAACACCGGCACCTCCGTCCTGAGCTGCACATCCATCAGCGCCTTGATCACGGTGTCGGCGACGAACTCATGGCGGTAGATGCCGCCATCAACGACGAGGCCGGCCGCGACGATCGCGGTGTAGCGCCGCGTCTTGGCGAGGATCTGCGCATGCAGCGGGATCTCGAACGATCCCGGCACCTCGAAAATGTCGATCGCCGAGCGTGGGATATGCCGCGCCTCGGCTTCGGTGAGGAACGCGGTCTGGCATTCCATCACCACCTCCCGGTGCCAGCATGATTGCACGAAGGCGACCCGCTGGGGCTTGGCAAAGCGCGGGTGGCTCGGCGGCAACGGCGGAGGGCCGGAGGTCTTGGCAGTATCGGTTTCGGGAGTGTTGGTTTCGGTGTCTTGCAACATCTGATTCATGGCTTTCCTCTTTGGGACCAGAATCAGGGCACACGGAACGAGAAAGCCCGCGCCCTTATCGAGCGTTGGCATCGCGACCGTTCTCTTTCATCCGGACTTTAACCGTCGGCTTCGGAGTTACACCGAATCTGCTGACCCTTCTTCTTCGAGCTAGGCTCTTGAGGAAGGCGCTCGCGGGCTTGGACCTCTGTTCGGGAGAATAGAGACCCTTTACCGCCGGTGGGGAATTTCGCCCCGCCCTGAGAACATCGGCCGCTCGGAATGAACGGCCTGACGCAATAATGGCGAAAGGCCGGCCGCCGGGCAAGCGGCTTTGGCATGGGGAACCGGCATGGTCCCCATGCCGTCAGCGGGCTACTCCGACTCCCCACTGACACCACGCCGACACTAGGCCGACTTGCGCCCAGCCAAATTTCGCCGCGAAAAATTAACGATTGCGACGGGGATACAAATCCGATTCCGGTTTGTTCTGATGGTTAACGGCGGGCCAGTATCTGTTGTGGGAAACTTCACGGCCGCCCTGTGGACGGAGTCCGGGGGCAGTTGCGCTGATTCCGCAAATCACATCAGTTGATCCCGGCAGCCCCGAGGCACCTTTGGGATTGCGCCCGGCAGCCCTCGCAATACCCGCGGACCGGCGAGCCCTCGTGTCGCGTATCAACGAGAAACCAGAAAATTGAGGTCGAGACGGCATGTCCATGCTCGAAGGCATTATCGATTCCCGGAGCCACCCTCTTGCGGCGGTCGAGGACATTGCCGCGCATAACAACTGGGCGTTCGAGCGTTCCGGCGACGACGAGATCACCATCGTCTCCAAGGGCGAGTGGACCGACTACCAGCTCTCCTTCACCTGGATGGCGGAGATCGAGGCGCTGCATCTGGCCTGCGCCTTCGACATGAAGATTCCGCCCGCGCGCCGCGGCGAAGTGCAGAAGCTGATCGCGGCCGTCAACGAGCAACTCTGGATCGGGCACTTTGATCTGTGGACCCATACCGGCATGGTCATGCACCGCCAGGCCCTGGTGCTGCCGGGCGGGCTCACCGCCTCCACCGCGCAATGCGTGAGCATGCTGGACGGCGCGATCCACGCCTGCGAGCGCTACTACCCGGCGTTCAATTTCGTGGTCTGGGCCGGCAAATCGCCGCAGGAGGCGATGGCCGCCGCGATGTTCGACGTCGAAGGCGAGGCGTAGCCCCCCAAAACTCGTCATGCGCGGGCTTGACCCGCGCATCCATCTAAAATCTAAAAGGCTTCTTTAATCGATGGATTGCCGGGTCAAGCCCGGCAATGACAAGTTGGTTGTGCGGCATGACTCCAAACGCTTTGCAAAACATCACCGGCACCATCGCGCTCGCCGGCGCCGGCAAAATGGGCGGCGCGATGCTGACGGGCTGGCTGGCGGGCGGCCTCGACCCCAAACGCGCGGTCGTGATCGAGCCGATGCCGTCGGCCGAGATCACCGCGCTCGCGCCTCAAGGCGTCCGGCTCAATCCGAAGGAGATCGGCCAGGTCGAGACCCTGGTGATCGCGGTCAAGCCGCAAATGTTCCGCGAGGCGGGCGTCGCGCTCAAAAAGCACGTCGCGCCGTCGACGCTGGTAGTCTCGATCATGGCCGGCACCATCATGAAGTCACTGCAGGAGGTCTGCGGCGGCGCGGTGGTTCGCGCGATGCCGAACACGCCGGCCGCTATCGGCCGCGGCATCACGGTTGCGGTTGCCGCGAACAATGTCAGCGCTGCGCAGCGCGCCACCGCCGATGCGCTCCTGCGTGCCACCGGCTCCGTCGAATGGGTCGATGACGAAGACCTGATGGACGCGGTGACCGCGGTGTCCGGCTCCGGCCCCGCCTACATCTTCCTGCTCGCCGAGGAGCTCGCCCGCGCCGGCGTGGCGGCGGGACTGCCGGAGGAGTTGGCGACCAGGCTCGCGCGCGAAACGGTCGCGGGCTCCGGCGAACTCTTGCATCGCTCCGAGCTTTCCTCTGCGACGCTGCGCCAGAACGTGACTTCGCCCGGCGGCACCACGGCGGCTGCGCTGGAGGTGCTGATGGGGAAAGACGGGATGCGCGAGCTCATGACGCGAGCCATCGCTGCTGCGACGGCGCGATCGAAGGAACTGGCGAAGTAGCCTCTCTCCCCTCATGGTGAGGAGGCGCGCCAGCGCCGTCTCGAACCATGAAGCCCGCATCTCACCCCGCGGCCATCCTTCGAGACGCGCGCAAGCGCGCTCCTCAGGATGAGAGCGGAGCATGCGGCAACTAACCCACCCCGAACCGCTTGCTGAAACTCTCCACATTGACCAGCCCTCGGGCGTGAAAACCCTCGCCGATCTTGCGCTCGCCGTGGAAGGAGGCGACCTCGAAGCGGATGACGCGGCGCTCCACCGCGACCACCTTTGCCGTCGTGCGCACGGTGGCGCCGACGGGCGACGCCACGAGATGCTTGATGTTGACCTCGGTGCCGACCGTGACCCAGCCGGGCTTGAGCCGATTGCGGATCGCGTCGCCCGAGGTCAGCTCCATCTGCAGGATCATCATCGGGGTTGCGAACACCATCGGCATTCCGTCCACGAAATGACCGACCGTCTGCTCCGGCGGCACCACCAGCGTGCGCTCGGCGCTCATGCCGACCTGAATGACGTCGCGTGCGTCCATCCTAAATCACTTTCACCCAGCCTTCGGCGGGATTCACCTCTACCTCGGCGCCATCAGGCACGGCAGCGGTGATGTCCTCATCGAAGCCCGCGAGCATTGCGACATCGCCGAGCGCCGCGCCCTGGGCCAGGATCGGATTGACCGAGTTGAGCACCAGCGCCAGCGGCACAATACCGCGCGATTTCATCTCATGCAGCATCCAGGCGGTGGCGACGCCGCCCTTGGCGGTGTCGAGCACCAGGATCTTGCCGACATAGGATTGGCCGGCGAGCTTGTGTGCGGGCCGGCTGAAGACGCCCTTGATGCGGTCGAGATCGTAGCGGGCCGAGAAGCCGTCATTGGCGACCAGCGCCGGCCCGCGCACGACAGGTCCCATGGCGTGACGGGCCTTGAATATCTTGCTCATGTCCGCACCATCTTGCCGCTGACGGCGGCATCGACACAGGCTTCCATCGACGCCAGCATCGGCCGGTAGCCATAGCCGCCGAGGATGTTGACGAGCTTGGCGCTGTTGGTGGCGAGCCGCTTCCAGCCGCGGGCCTCCGAAATCTCGCGCGCATAGGATTGATAGAAGCACATGCCCGACAGCACGCTGCCGCCGGCCGCCTCGATCCGCGCGGTATAGCCCATGCGGTCGGAATCCGGTTTCACCTGCGGGCTCGTCACCGCCAGCATCGGCACGGAAAATTTCCGCCCCTCACAGAGCGAGGCGAGATCGCCGAGCTCATAGAGGCTGAGCTGCGGCGCGGAGAACACCACGACATCAACGGTGTCGTCGGTGTGATAGGATTTTTGCAGCGCGTCGACATCGGCTTTTCCGACGCGATGTACCGGCAGATCATTTGCAACAACATCAGAAAGCTTGGTCGCTTCCGGCGTCAGTCCGACCAGATGAAACAGCGCGATCGAGCCAAAACTCGCCATCGAGGCGCCAAAGTGCTTGAGCTGGTCCGAGCGCGGTGCGCCCTCGATGCCTTCGATGACAGGCACCGCCCAGTAATTGCCGGCGAGCCGGCCGATCACGCCCCCTAGCGCACCCCAGCCGTTGAGCGCGGTCGGGGTGTGGTCGACCCGGATGCGCAAGGTGCCGCAGCGCTGCTCGGGCAGATGAAAGCCGTAACGCGGCGTGCGCCCGGTGAGACCGGCCGACAGCGCAGAAGGCCCGCCCTCGAAATTCGAGCGCGCGCCGCAGACCGAGTTGGCGTAGATCACGACGCCGGTGTCGCCGAACGCGGTGTGCTCGTTGCGGGTCGGCGGCTGGATGGTCTGGTAGTTGATGCAGGTGTTGGTCATGGCGACGCCGAGCTTCTCGAACGCGACGATCGCGCGGTGTTCGAGATCGACCATTCCTTTGGTTTGGCCCAGCCACTCGGCCTTGGCGAAATCGGTGCCGCGGGGGTCGGTGATGGTCGGGATGCGCACGCGGTGCTGCCCCTCGGTGGTCGCAGCGAGGCCCTCGAGCCATTGCACGCCGGCCTCGCCCAGGCTCTCGGTGTCGGCCATGATGTGGGCCTGCGTTACCGGCACGAAGTCTTTCGCGTGGAAGAAATCGCCTACCTTGATCTGATGCTGCAGCGCCTGTTGCGGCACGGGGCCGGCCTTGCCCGCGAGGATGTCCTGTTCTTCGTCGTTGAGTTTCATCGCATCAATCGATCTTCACGTTAGCGTCTTTCACGACCTTGCCCCACTTCTCGACCTCGCTCTTCTGGAAATCGGCGAAGGCCGCACCGGAAAGACCGGCGACCGCGGTGACGCCGAGCGGCTCGAGCTTTTGGCGGAACGCATCGCTGCCGGCGATGCGCTCGCTCTCGGCGACGAGCGAGGCGGTCAAGTCGTCGGGCAGTTTTGCCGGCGCGAATGCGCCCCACCATGCTGTGGTCTCAAAATCGGCATAGCCTGACTCGGCGATCGTCGGCACGTCGGGGACAATAGGCGTGCGCGTCTTGCTCGACAGCGCGAGCGCGCGGATCTTGCCGCCCTGCATATTCGCCAGCACCGATTGCAGGGGATCGAACATGATCTGGATCTGGCCACCGATCAGGTCGGTGAGCGCAGGCGCGCTGCCCTTATAAGGCACGTGCTGGATGTCGATGCCGGCGACGCGGCGGAACATTTCCGCAGTGAGATGGCCGGGCGTGCCCGGTCCGGCCGTGCCGTAATTCAGCTTGCCGGGATTCTTCCTGGCGAGCTCAACGAAGTCGGCGAGCGTCCTGGCCTCGAGCAATGGATGCACCACGATCGCGACCGGCGCCTGCGCGATCAGCGCAAGCGGGGTGAAATCCTTGAGGGGATCATAGGGCAGCGCGGCGTAGAGCGCGGAATTGATCGCATTGGTGCCGACGGTGCCGACCAGGATCGACTGCCCGTCAGGCGGCGATTTGGCGATAAGGTCAGCGCCGATCGAGCCGCCGGCGCCGCCGCGATTGTCGACAATGATGGTCGCGTTCAGCGCCTCGCCCAGCATGCGCGCGAACGGCCGGGCCACGATGTCGGTCGGGCCGCCCGGCGGAAACGGCACGACCACGCGAACCTGCTTGCCGGATAGCGACTGCGCCCGCGCCGGCAACACCCGCGTGAGTAAGCGGGCACCGGCCAGCGCCGCGGCTAGACCCAGCAGTTCTCGGCGACGCATGGGGCTTATCCCGGCAATTGACGTATAGACTATTACGTCATTCCGGGGCGATGCGCAGCATCGAACCCGGAATCTCGAGATTCTCAGGTGCACAATTGCGCACCATAGTTCGCGCTTATGCGCGCCCCGGATTGACGCTGCGCGTCATTTCTTCGCGGCCGCAGCGCGCTCCACAAACGTCTTGCCGCCCTTCATCTTGTGGGCGAGCGGGGCTTCGTTGATCTGGATCACGACAGCATCGGCATCGACGCCGAGATTCTTCACCAACGCCTGGGTGATGTCGCGCATCATGCCGGCCTTCTGCTCGTCGGTGCGGCCGGCGGCCATGCTCACGGTAATCTCAGGCATCTCAACTCTCCCTTAGTTACGCTAGTAGCCGGGCTTTTCCCGGCCATCCACGTTCTCTTCCATCAAACAAGACGCCGATGCCCGGGACAAGCCCGGCCAGCGCGCCTTGAACGAATGGCTATCCCCACTTCACGTCATGCCGCGCTAATATATTCTGCACGGCCTCGACCAGCGCGCTTTCATCGGCCTCGGTCTGCGCCTCGGCCTGCCGCTTCAGATATTCCTCGCGATCCTTGATCTCGGTGAGCCCGGCGCCCAGGATCAGATCCTTGATCTGCACCACGCCCCTCGCCTTCTCGTCCGAGCCCTGCACGATCGCACAGGGCGAATTGCGGCGGTCGGCATATTTCATCTGCTGGCCGATCGAGTGCTTGGGATTGCCGAGATAGAGCTCGGCGCGGATGCTTTTCGCGCGCAGACGAGCGACCATCTTCTGGTAGTCCGCGATGTCGCCGCCGAACACCGTGACCACGACGGGGCCATATTCCTTGCCGCTATCGAGCTTGCCGAGCATCGTCAGCGCCGCCTGGAGACGCGACACGCCGATGGAAAAGCCGGTCGCCGGCACCGGCTCGCCGCGAAAGCGCGACACCAGCCCGTCATACCGCCCGCCGCCGCCGACCGAGCCGAACCGCACCGGGCGGCCCTTCTCGTCCTTGGTCTCGAGCAGCAGCTCAACCTCAAAGACGGCGCCGGTATAATATTCGAGGCCGCGGACGACGGAGGGATCGACCTTGATCCGGTCTTCGCCATAGCCGGACGAGACGGCGATCCGGCTGATTTCGTCGAGCTCGTCGCGCCCTTCTTTGCCGATCTTGCTTTCCAGCAATCGCGGATCGACCGGGCTACTACCCTGCTCAACCGAGCCGACCACGAGCGCGATATCGGCTTCCTTCAATCCGGCGCCCTTGGTGAAGTCGCCGGACTCATCCTTGCGTCCGTCACCGAGCAACTGCTTGACGCCCTCAATGCCGAGCCGATCGAGCTTGTCGATCGCGCGCATCACGGTCAGCCATTGCCCGTCATCATTGATGCCGAGGGCGTCGCGCACCCCGTCCAGCACCTTGCGGCTATTCACCTTCACCACATAGGAGCCGCGGGGGATGCCGAGCGCTTCCATCGTGTCGGCCGCCATCATGCACATCTCGGCGTCGGCGGCCGGTGTCGGGGCGCCAACGGTATCGGCGTCGAACTGCATGAACTGGCGGAAGCGGCCGGGGCCGGGCTTCTCGTTGCGGAACACCCAGCCGAAACGGTAGGAGCGATAGGGTTTGGCTAGCGTATCGAAGTTTTCCGCCACATAGCGGGCGAGCGGCGCGGTGAGGTCGTAGCGGAGCGAAATCCACTGCTCGTCATCGTCCTGGAACGAGAACACACCCTCATTGGGCCGGTCCTGGTCCGGCAGGAATTTTCCCAGCGCGTCGGTATATTCGATGGCCGGCGTCTCCACCGGCTCAAAGCCGTAGCGCTCATAGACGGCGCGGATCTTCTCGACCATCGCCCGCGTGGCATTGATCGCGGCGGGGCCACGATCCTCAAGCCCGCGCGGCAGGCGCGCCTTCAACTTCTGGGGTTTTTTGGGTTTCTCGGCCATTTTGGTTCGCAATATCAGCGGGCGCGTTGGTACCAGCCGGGGCGCGCGGCGGCAACCGGGGTTCTGGTCATTCTCGGCCCGCGCGGCGTGCAAGAACGCGCTTTAGAGGTCCATTCTTGCTGACTTGAACCACTTCACGTGGCGCAACCGGATTCTATCGGAGACGAGATTGCGGATGAGGAGTTGGTGCTTGGAATCTGAAAGGCCACGGCTTTTCCGCGTGGAAGCTTCACACGAACTTGTTCACACCAAGAATGTGATTGAACTCTCAGTTCTTCGTCGTGGAAGCGGCGCGTGAAGCGCTCAAGAATATGAATTAACGCGCAATGCTTCGAAGAGACCAAGAAAGCGAGACCGCTCGTTCGCGATCTCGCTTCCTTATAGAGAGCGACGCTTAATTTTTTGTGTGCGCCCGCGAAGGCAGACTTCACCCTCTCCCCTTGTGGGACTTCGCGGGGAGAGGGTGGCTTCGCGAAGCGAAGCCGGCTGAGGGGTTCTCTCCGCACGGGACAGTCTCATACGCGGAGACAGACCCCTCATCCGGCGCTTCGCGCCACCTTCTCCCACAAGGGGAGAAGGAAGATTAGAACACCTGCTTGATCCAGTTGTGTGGATCGTTCGTCCGCCCGTACTGGATGTCGACCAGCTTCTTGCGCATCCCCATCGCGACCGGGCCGGCGGCGCCGCCGCTGATGAGGAAGTCGCCGCTGGTGGAGCACACCTTGCCAATCGGCGAGATCACGGCGGCGGTGCCGCAGGCAAAGGCTTCCTTCAGCTTGCCGCTGGCGGCGTCCTTGCGCCACTGCTCAATGGTGTAGGGCTCCTCGCGCACGCGCGTGCCGGAATCTTTCGCCAGCGCGATGATGGAATCGCGGGTGATGCCGGGCAGGATGGTGCCGAGCGGCGGGGTCAAGAGCGAGCCGTCGTCGAACGCGAAGAAGATGTTCATGCCGCCGAGCTCCTCGATGTAGCGGCGCTCGATCGCATCGAGGAACACCACCTGGTCGCAGCCGTGATCGATGGCCTCGGCCTGCGCGCGCAGGCTTGCGGCATAATTGCCACCGCATTTGACGGCGCCGGTGCCGCCGACCGCGGCGCGGGTATAGTTCTCCGACACCCAGATCGAGACCGGCGCGGGTCCGCCCTTGAAATAGGAGCCGACGGGCGAAGCGATGACGGCAAAGATGTATTCGGCCGACGGCTTCACGCCGAGGAACACCTCGCTCGCGATCATGAAGGGACGCAGATAGAGACTGCCCTCGCCGCCGGGAATCCAGGCACGGTCGATGCGCACCAGCTGCTCGACCGCTTCGATGAAGACGGACTCAGGAAGCTGCGCCATGGCCATGCGGTCGGCCGAGCTCATGAAGCGGCGCGCATTGGCGTCGGGGCGGAACAGGTTCACGCCGCCGTCGTCACGCTTATAGGCCTTGAGGCCCTCGAAAATCTCCTGTGCGTAATGCAGGACCGCGAGCGCAGGGTCGAGCGGGAAATTCGCGCGCGATTCGACCCGCGCGGCATGCCAGCCCTTGCCCTGGCTATAGCGGACGATCGCCATGTGATCGGAAAAGACCCGGCCGAAGCCCGGGTCAACCAGCTTTGCCGCTCGGTCCTTGTCGGAGGTGGGATTGGCGGTCGGTTGAATGTCGAATTTCAAGCTATCCAATTTCAAGCTCATGGCCTTGTTTTCCGTAGCCGGAACCGGCACCGCCGCCGCTTCTCCGGGGCTGCTGACCCGATTTCGTGCAGAATTGTCCAACGAAACTCCCATGGCTCTCTCCCGGATCGGCGCGAAGCTCGCGCCCGCGCCTCGGCGCGGTTTTGGTTCGTCCGGACGTCGCCCCGGGGCCGCGTTTGCGGCCGGTTACCACACCTCATGTCCTTGAGGACATGCTTTTGTGGAATGGCGAAGTCCAGTATGTTTGCCGACATGCCGCTCGACAACCGTACGGTAGATCACTCGCGGCTGACGCCGCATGGTTTGGCCCTCTCAGGCCGTTTGAAAACGTCACTGCGGAAGAAACGATCTAAAATTTCGCCGCGGCCGATTGTTTTGTAACATTGAACCCAAGATACGTCAATATGGCTGACATAAATTTCTCGAGTCCCCAGGCAGCCCCCGATTCGCGGGCAGCCGACACGCGCCCCTCGCCCGCCCGCGACGGCACTTTACGCTGGGATATCATCGAGTTGCTGTTCTTCGCCTACCGCGACTTCGTCGGCGATGCCGACCATGAGCTGGAGGCCTTCGGGTTCGGCCGGGCGCATCACCGGGTGATGCATTTCGTCTACCGCTATCCCGGACTGAAGGTCGCCGACCTGCTCGATGTGCTCCGCATCACCAAGCAGTCGCTCGGGCGGGTGCTGAAGCAGTTGCTGGACGAGGGCTATAT
>Ga0210387_10000293_pt1 | contig 36356 bp, 35 predicted proteins | sample IncBWC7OmetaG_FD_160108 | JGI IMG/M metagenome (GOLD analysis project Ga0210387, IMG submission 160108) | Forest soil microbial communities from Barre Woods Harvard Forest LTER site, Petersham, Massachusetts, United States - Inc-BW-C-7-O ... | reverse complement strand
ACAGACGCCAAAGCCAATCCCGCCGCTCCCGCTAGTTTGAGCTTCATAATCTTTCTCCTTATTTATCCAGCCTTGGCACAAATATCCACCGAGAACAGCGAGTCCGAGCGCATCTTATTACAGTTCGGTCGCTAGTGGGTTACTCGCGGCATCAAGCGAGAGTCAACCTCAGATGAACACGTGATTCACGACGGTCACGGTAGACACGATCGCTTATGCGAATCAGAATAGCGGCCGTGACACTACTCAAGTTCCTTCTAGTGCTCGCCATGGTGGCGGGGATCTTTGGCTCGTTAAGAATTGTGTTCATGTTTCGCGCACGAGCTATGCGCGCTCTCGCTGTCAGATGGGGTTTCCATTACACCGGTCCCCCTGCTCCGAGTTTCTGGGGCTTCCGCTCCTTCCGAAAGGTCACGCCTCCGCTTCCAGTTTCGTTTCCCCAAAATTGCTATCCGATAGGAAAAATTAGACAGGCTTGGAATGTGATGGAAGGACAACAAAACGGAGTATCAGTTCTGATTTGCGACAGTGTTGTCGGAGATCGTACCTACTGCACTATTTTCGGGTGCCAGACCGAACAAGATCCGTTCAGGGTGGACGCCTCACCGGATCGCGTAAAACGGTCGCGTGGATGGACGGTGCTTTGTCGAGTGCGGTACCTTCAGATTATTCCGTGGACGATGGGCATACAGCGCCTCGACGACCATGTGAATAAATTGGGGACTGGCTCGGTCTCAACGCCGCCGACTCCTGGTTAGCGTGATTACCGGAAGACTCGAACTTTGTGATATGGGGTATCGTCACCGCACATACTCTGATGGAGGGTAAGAGATGGATTGGAAACAGTTGGTCCAGTTTGCGCTGATGGGTAGCAGTGATTTGGAACAATATGCCATCCTACTGGTACGCGTTTCGATTGGGCTGTTCTTCGCCATCTCCGGGGCAAACAAATTGTTTGTCGCGGGCGGCACGAAGCCTGTTTACGACACGCTCGTGAAGGCCAAAGTCCCGTTTCCCCGCCAGACGGCTTATTTCGTGTCGGGTGTCGAGTTCGTTTGCGGATCGTTGCTGACCGTGGGATTTCTTTCGAGCTTCGCCTGCGTGACTTTAATGATCGATATGATTGTCGCCATCCTGACCGAAGCTCTTTCCACGTTGCCCAAAGGACTTTCGCCGCTTCGCTGGCTCGACGATTTCCTCTACCTTCCGGAAGTCCTCTACGTGCTCTTCTTTATTTGGCTGATCTGCTCGGGTCCGGGAAAGTTCAGCGTGGATTACTGGCTCGCCGGCAATTTACTGAAGTGATCGAGCGTTGCGTCGGAAGCTGCAGCTTCAGATTTTAGAGGCACGACCTGGGTACTTTGCATCGATCCGCCGTTGGCTAAATTGATTCGGGGTAGGTGGTTTGCTAAGGTCGTCGAGATGTCCGAACATTCCACAGACCCCTCCACCGACCCCTCCACTGAATCCTCCACTGAGCAGGTACGCGAATTGCTCGACTCGCTTTATCGGGTGGAGTCCGGACGAATCCTGGCAACTCTGATCCGCTTGCTCGGTGATATTGATCTTGCCGAGGAGGCGATGCACGAAGCCTTTGCGGCGGCGCTGAGCGTGTGGCCGACGAGTGGAGTGCCCGGCAACCCGCGACCATGGTTGATTTCGACGGCCCGATTCAAAGCCATTGATACTCTGCGTCGACGGGCAAGATTTGATGCGTCGCAAGGCGAGCTCGCGCGATATCTCGAAGCGCAATCGAGTTCGGCGGAAAGTTCTAATGAAAATGATGAGGCGAGCCTAGAAGACGATCGCCTCCGGCTGATTTTTACCTGCTGCCATCCATCTCTCGCGCCGGAAGCTCAGGTTGCGCTCACCTTGCGTGAAGTGTGCGGACTGACCACCGAGGAAATAGCCAAGGCCTTCCTCACCACTCCGAGGACGCTGGCGCAGCGCATTGTGCGCGCAAAGACAAAAATTCGAGAGACACGGATTCCGTACGAGGTGCCGTCGCCGCAGGAATTGCCGGAGCGGCTGGACGCGGTGCTTCAGGTGGTCTACCTCATCTTCAATGAGGGCTACTCGGCTGCGGCGGGAGCGCAAGTAACTCGGGCCGAGCTAACCGGCGAGGCGATTCGACTGGGCCGGTTGCTGGCCGAACTTCAGCGAGAAACGGAAGCTGACCGGACAGGTCACTCAGATGTTGACCCGGAAGTGATTGGGCTGCTCGCGCTGATGTTGCTGCACGAATCCCGTCGCGCGGCGAGAACGTCTCCTACCGGAGAACTGATTCTGCTGGAGCACCAGAATCGCTCGCTGTGGAACCGGGAACAGATCGCTGAGGGAGTGGCATTGCTGGAAAAAGCGTTGAAGTCCCACCGCTTCGGCTCCTACACACTGCAAGCTGCGATTGCGGCCGTTCATGCGGAGGCGGAATCGGTGGCTGCCACCGACTGGCGGCAGATTGTTGCGCTTTACGATCAACTGCTGCGGATTCAGCCTTCGCCCGTTGTAGAGCTGAATCGTGCGGTGGCAATCGCCATGCGCGATGGTCCAGAGGCCGGTCTCGCGCATATCGACGCGGTGTTGGAAGATGGCGAACTGGCGAATTATTATCTGGCGCATTCAGCCCGCGCGGATATGTGCCGCAGGCTCGGCAGGACCGCTGAGGCTCGGGCCTCTTATGAGAAAGCTCTGGCGCTGACCCAACAGGAACCAGAGCGGCAGTTCCTGCAAGAGCGGATTCGGCAGCTGAAATAAAGATTGGAAGAGATGTCGATTTTCCGTCTGCCCAACGACTATAGGACAAGAGAACGATGAGCTTGGGCTCCTGAGTGAACAGGAAACAGTCATCGGGCACAAATCACAGAAACCGAGGAGAAAAAGTCATGCCACACTATCTGGTTGCTAGTTACCTCCCCGACGATTTCGACCCGTCCACCGTAACCGAAGCGATGATCCAGCAGATCCATTCGGTCAACCGGGAATTGATTGCTGCCGGCGTGAGGAAGTTCGCCTGCGGCATGGCGCCGCCCGACAGCGCAAAGACGCTGCGGAGGAAGCCCGACGGCAAGGTGCTCGTCACTGACGGGCCATATGTCGAGACCAAAGAGCATATGGGAGGATTTTGGATATTGGAATGCGCCAATATGGAGGAGGCACTCGCGTGGGCGCGAAAGGGTGCCATCTCCAGCGATGCGGTGGGCGAAGTGCGCGAGCTTCTTTTCTTCCCGGCTCCGCAACAAGAACCCAGCGGAAGCAACTAGGCAACATGGCGAATGATATGCGATAAACACGTCCGAATCGCAAATCCCGTAGGGACACGGCATGCCGTGCCCTTTGCGCCAGGTCGTTTAACTTCGTGCAAACACGTCTCGGCAAGCACAACCATCTCGCAGTGAACTTCGCGGCGACGGAGCGTTCACGCTTGTGAGGGCACGGCATGCCGTGCCCCTACTGAGCGTTGGTTAGTTGTCCAAAATATCTTGCACGACTTGTCGAATTGCGGTGGGACCGTTCGACTATATTTTGAAGGCCGGGCAACCGTCCGCACAACTCTCAAGGAGAACACCATGCGTTTCATGATGATCATGATTCCGAAAGACTACGGAAGTGCAAAACCCGGCTGGGTGCCCGACTTCAAAAGCATGGAGGCAATGGGCAAGTACAACGAGGAACTCGGGAAAGCCGGCGTGCTGCTCGCGCTCGACGGTCTGACGCCGCCCGCGACGATGAGCGCGCGCGTTACCTTTAAAGGCGGGAAATCGAAAGTTACCGACGGACCGTTCCCCGAAACGAAGGAAGTCGTGGGCGGCTTCTGGATTATTCAGGTCAACTCGCGCGAAGAGGCGCTCGAGTGGGCCTCGCGCATCCCCGGAAACGATAACGAAACGGTCGAAGTCCGCCGGCTGTTTGACATCACCGACTTCGACGCCGAGACGCAAAAGGACATCCAAAAGAAGTTCGGCGACTCCGGCGCTGCGCCGGGCCAGAAATAAAAAAACTCTCCGCGCTTCGTCGATTTCGCTACGCCTCGTACTGCGTTTATGTGGTGAAGGCAGGGCAGCCACCCGGCCCGAAGACCGTTACAGAAAAAGGAGAAATCATGCCGCAATATTTGGTTGCGATTCACCACCCCGACGGTTACGACGGATCCCTCGAGACTAAAGCGATGGAGCGCGATATTGACGTGCTCAACGAAGAGATGGAGGCTGCCGGCGCCAGACTTTTCGCTGGCGGCCTTTCCGCGGCCAAAAACGCGAAGTCGCTGCGGGCGCAGCCTGATGGCAAGGTGCGCATCACCGATGGGCCGTACCTCGAGACCAAGGAGCACATGGGCGGTTTCTGGATTCTGAAAGCCGCTAACCTGGACGAGGCACTGGCGTGGGGGCGCAAGGCTGTCGTCGCGTGTCGGGCGCCGGTCGAGGTGCGCGCGTTTTTCTGATGGAGGAGCCGATGAAATACATCTGTTTGGGCTATCTCGAGCCAGGCAAATTCGAAAACATGTCTGAGAGCGAGCGCAACACCATGCTGGACGAGTGTTTTAGCTACAACGACGAACTGCGGAAGAACGGAAATTTGGTCGCTGAGGAACCTCTTCAGCCGCCCAACACGGCGGTGACCGTGTCTTGGAAGAACGGAAAGGTTGCAGTGACCGACGGTCCGTACGCGGAAACGAAGGAGCAATTGGGTGGAATTCAGGTGCTGGAAGCGCGAGATCTCAATCACGCAATTCAGCTCATTTCCCAGAGTCCGGGAGTGAAGTTGAATTGTGGAACAATCGAGATTCGACCAGCGGCGGATATCACGGAAATGATCAGAGAGAGCGAGCGGCGGCGAAAGGATACCTCGCGATGAGGGCGGCCACCAGGGAAAGCCGCGAGCGATAGCCACGAGTGAAAGCCCCAGTCAAACAATGATCAGAGTCTTGGCTTCGTCTTCCTTAACGATGAGTTGCACTCTCGTAGATGAACCACACGATAAAGGCAATCACACACAGGAGCACAATTACGAAAATAATTGCGAGAAGCCAGTAAACCCAAGACCACGATTGCCTTTTCTTGATGCGCTGCAGGGCGTCGTGCAATGAGAAAGCGGTAGCGATCGCGCCAAAAGGAGTAAGACCAAAGGCGGGCATAAAAGCGTCGAGCTCGGCGGGTCCCTTGCATCCATGCCGGAGACAGTAAACAGAAGGAAGCAGAATCGATATGGCGTAAACGATCGCGATGAAATACGAAATTGCGAGGCCTAGTCTGCGTACCATAACTTTTATCCTCAATCGTTGTTATTGCTGAACCACGGGTAGGTGGGCGGCCCATCCGGCCACTTCCCTCTGCTTTGCAAAGCAAACTGATTCGCCATCGGAGGATACCACTGAGGACTCGGCTCTAAGGTTTTGTCTTGCCCCTCCGGATGCCCCGCCTTCTGTCCGCCGCGGCAGACGAAGAGTGGGGGCTTTAGTCCGATTGTCTCGAGGCAGCGGATGCTCCTAAATCAAAGAGTAAAGGTGGTGGGCCTGGGGAGAGTCGAACTCCCGACCAACGGTTTAGGAAATCAGAGGCCGGTTCTGATTGGTGTTGAAAATTTCTGATTATATCTGCAGGGTCAACCTGTTACGGAATCCATGACCTGAAGCGTTCTGATTCGTTTCGCACCGTTTTGACGATCGAACCATGACACTTTTATGACACTGGCTCGGGCAAGAAGAATAGCGCACCAATGCAGAAGCCGCGAACCGCTGCTCACGAGGTGCTATCGACATGACACTGGAAAAGTCCACGACACGAATCGCGACAGACCTTATGCGGGTAGCGTGGATAATACCCCAGATAGCGACTTCCATGGGCACTACATCCGGTCAGGTAAGGGGAAGCACGACAGCGGTTCATCGCGTCTACGAGACGTACGCGACCAAGGCGGGCGATTACTTCTGCGCTTCTACGCAACACAACAAGTGGAGATGCTCGAAGGTTGCGGTCTTTAGCTCGAACGCCGCTTTCAGTTGGCAATCGAGAAAGATCTGAACGACGGATTTCGCCCTTGCGACTGTTTGAGCTCGAATCCACGGCTTGGCCAAATATGTGACGGCTCGTTTTTATGGAGCATTCCAAAGTCGGCGATATAACCTCGCGTTGTGACTTCTCGGCCACGGTCGATCTCATACTCTGAGAAGTCGAACTCACTGGCGTGGGGTTTGCGACTTGAAAAACGCGACAGACGCGTGAGATTGTCTGAACATCCCTAAGCTTCAAGGGATTCGGAGTCTCGAACAAACCTGGCTATTTCTGCTGAGCTGGCCGGTAATATAATCCTGAAAATGAGAAAGGCGCCGATGAGAAACGTGGCCTCTTGAACCCACTTCTCCAACCCATAGGTGCCTGCGTAACCAGAACCCGCGTCCAAACCAATCCGTGCGACCCGCCAGGTTCTTTGGACAATGTAGATTCCTAGCGCTGATCCTGACGCAAAGAAAAAAACGGCCCATAACCATTTCGAGCTTGATGTTCTAAATGGGCCGAAAAGCCGATCGAACGGGAAAATAACTATCCACAGCAGTAATGCAGAGACTAGCATAGCGAAAAGCATTGCAAATCTGCCGAAACTCTCTTCGGTTGGAGAGGTCAGCGATTTCTGTAGGGCGGATAGTGCCTTGATATCTAGGATCAGGCATACCAGCCCCGGTAGCAATATCATCAGCCACTGTCCCGGGTATTTATGCCCAACTCTTCTTTCTTGTCGGATCGTACCAAAACCTGTCGCCGAAACAACCACGATAATCCAGCCCAAATTGAAGCGGTCCGCCTCTGTTTGAAAAACGTGTGTGCCTAACCACAATACAATCAGTGCGAACAGTCCAACTGCGAGTTGGGCGAGTAGATTCCTAGCACGGGCACGTTTAGGCATCGCTGTCGCCCCTCCAATTCCAAATCAATTTGATTCAATTCAAGAGCTTTTGCAAAATACCACTCCATAGATAAGACCGGTGACGCCTCCCGAGAGAGATCCGTCAATAATGCCGCTCAGTCCGCCAGCGATCCCGCCTGCCTCACCGCCCGGGCCTCCTGCGACGATCGCACCAAGGCTGAACCCGGCGACGTATCCGATTGCGCCGATAATTAATCCCCCGATCGCTGCACCGCGGGCCCCCTCCTTTAGCACGCACTTGCCCCAACTCTTGTTATCAACTTTCTTGTCATCTTTATTTCCGGAATTCTGTGGCTCAACTCCCGCAATTGATGCGGGAAGTAAGAAACCAGGAGCGTCTAGTTGTAACATACCTGCCGACCACCAAAATCCGTTATCGCGCGTTTGCGGGGATGGCGCTACCAGCAGGTTTTGGAACAATGCGCTGGCGGTCGGAGCAAATTGCTCCGAACCGTTGTATTTAGGGGACCCCCAATCCGGCGGTAGAAATTGAATGTTGCCGTCAGAGCCAAAGCTGACGCCCGGACCAATAACGCCGCCTGCTAGCAGATCCCAAAACGAAAATCCGCTGTATATACCGGCGTCCGGTCCGAGGGCATCATCTTCAGAACCACCAGTCGGACCGCTTGCCGAAGTACAGAGGACTTTACCCCGTACTGTAAGCGGACCCCAAGAAGGGCACAGACCAGTAGGATCGGTCGAGTTGCTAGCGTCGTTCACGACGTACGAATAGCGATTTATCGACCGTGGGTCTGTCACTGACCCACCGACGAGGTCCGGAGACGAAAAGCGCCCGAGCCGATTGACGTAGAAGCGCGCATAAGCGTAATCGTTGCCGGACTCAGAATCGCGCTGGTAATTCGTGAAATCAAATTCAGGGTTTGAGATGGTCGCGTACCAAGTTTCGCCGAACGGGTAGGTACCCTTTTGGTCATATATGGATCCGCTTGACGTGGTCCTGACGCGGGGAGAAAGTTGGTCGTAGTGAAAATAGTAAGTCGAACCGCTCTGGATTCCAGCGACGATTTGATTTCCGGAATAGACGTACTCATTCGTTGGCGCAGATGGAAGGGCACCATTTTGGTATTCGGCGATGTCAGTCCCGCCGGAGTAGATATACACGGTGCTCGTCGCTCCTGATGACTTCGTTACACGAAGATTGTTGCCATCGTACGTGTACGTCCCGCTGTTCCCATTGGTTGTAACGGCGCGGTTTTCAGCATCGTACGTTAATGTGTTCGAACCGTCATTGGTCATATTGCCGTTTGAATCGTAGGAATAGCCGGTCGTTGTAATGCGGTTCGACGAATAGTCGACACTCACAGAACTTGAAGGCGCAGTCCCCGCCGTAACGGCCTGTCCCCATCTATTCCCATACCGGTCGTAGGTCATCGACAGCCCCCAAGCAGCATAGCCGCTCGAGCCCGTAGTCTGGGCCGTCAAGAGCCGCCCCAGATTATCGTAACTATATTTCTCCGTTCGTCCATTATCGACGTTGTCAGTTATACATTGAATTTGCCCGTTATTGTTTGTCGTACCCGCCGGACAATTTGTTGGATCCAGCTTGTACCAATAATTCAAACTAAACAATGTGCTAGCTCCCTTCACGTAGCTGAGGCTTGTCAATTGAAGACGGTCTGGCGAGTAAACGAAACTCGCAGCTACTCCATTCCCATAGTTGAAACTTGTTAATTGGAAGGCTGCATTGTACTGATACGTATTCGCGTACGGATTCGTATTTGAGGTGCAGCTCGATGCCGTCTGGGCGATCGCGCAAAGACGACCAATGGGATCTACGGCCTGCTGGACGACGCGGCCCGAGGGATACGTGATCTGGGTCAGTTCGTTTCCAAGATTGTACTGATAGTTTATGGGGAACGATTGTGAGCCGATGACCTTGTTCATTTGAGTCAGCCGTCCAAGAATGTCGTAGGAGTAATTCTCTGAGCCTGTTCCGTCCGCCATCACAGTCAAACGCCCGTTGTTGTTCGAGGAAGGAGTCGTGCCGTAGGTCAGGGTTACGCCTGCCGTTGTTGCCACTCCCGTGCTGCCGACGTTGTAACTAACCGTGTGAAGCCGGTTTAAATTGTCGTATCCATATGTGGTGATCACGCCGCGAGGATCGGTTCGCTGCGTCACGAGGTCGTAGCTGTTATAGACGTACTGATATTGGCCTTGACCTCCTGCGTTTTTGATCTCAGGCTCCGCCCGAGTGAGCAAGCGACCAAGACCATCGTACGTGTACGTGCGAGTTTGGGATCCTTCGGTCACGGTAGCCAAACCATTAAGCACTGTGTAAGCATAACTCGTCAGGACCGTCAGCGAATTACTGCTATCGGGTTCATATACAGATGTCAGTCTGCCTGCGGCGTCGACGACTGATTCACGTTTTTTTGAAGACGGGTCGGTCACGGTAACCGTGTTTGCTGAATAGGAATACGAGTTCACTGAAGAATCTGGCAGAGTCGCGTGCATTAGTCGCCCGAGCGCATCGAACTTGCTGACCGTCCAGTTACTGGGTGACCCGGAGGTATAGGGATTGCTCGTCTGATACTGTCGTCCCAGAAGGCTATTAGAGGTCGCGACAGCAGAATACACATTGCCAACTCCGTCCTCGATCGTGCTTAGGTTCGGAGAGCCGAGACTATCGACCGCGCTGATCTGTTGTATTTTGTCACCAGAACTATCAATCGGGAAGGCGACGGTCGATGTAAAGCTGGTATCGCTGTAGCTCTGCGATATCGTGGTTCCGTCCGGACGCTCTACGCTAGTCGGACGCCGTAGAAAATCATAACCGTAGTGAGTGACCTGCCCGTTCGCGTCAGTACTCGTCACCATCCTCCCCGTGTAGATGTTGTACGTAGCGCTCATCGTGAGCTGAGGAGAAGAGCTGCCGCTCGTTTCCGAATCGGGCTGCGAATATTGAGTCGTAGAAGTGTATGCCCAAGTTTTCAGCTGGCAGCAGTTGACCTGAGCGGTCAACAAATTCCCGAACCAGTCGTAAGTGAAGTTCTTCGTGATTGGTCCGGAAGGTCCTGCCGGTGTTTGGTACGTCGTGACCGATGTGGGGTCGCCACGGTAGACCATACTGCATGGAAAGTCTGTATCGTCATGCTGAGCTGCGCCGGTTGTGCATGTTAGCGTTGCGCCATCGTACGCGGTGTTCTGCAGATATTGGACCGCTCCGGTCGAATCCGTAATCTGCTTTTGAGTCAGGAGATTGACAATATTCCGCGACGTGTACGGCGATGTTGTCATGTATGTTAGAGATGTTGTTCTGATTAGGCCGCCCGGCGCTCCAGCACCCCAGTCGTACTCGGCTTCACTTAGGAGGTTCCCATACAAATCAAAGGACGTTGTTACCTTCGATTGTGTCTGGTTAGGGTCCTCCAAAATGGTGACTTGCGTGGCGGGAGTGCCATTAGTCGCCCAAGTTGTGTTGATAGTTCGAAGAACCGTTGTTCCGGGATGGTTACTGTAAATAATTCGAGAAGATTCCTGGGCTGATCCATTAAAGGTGTACAGCGCGTCATTGGCGCTTGAGGTGTCGGCCAGCTCGGGGGTCGTGACGGTCGTCGTGGAGTTTGTGGTATTTCTGACAAAGTTCCAAGTAGCGTTATCGCTTCCGTTTGTAATCTTTCTGTTTATGCCTAGGGTCGTTCCGTCGGCGCAGTTGATTCCATCGTATGAGCCTGTATAGTCGTATTCGTAGGATCCACCAGTCGGCAGTGTGACGGTATTTATTCGCCCGGTATAATAGCCCGAATGTCCCGGGGTAGGCTCATAGGTGAATTTGTAGGAAATCGTGCCAGACACAGGTGAAGGAATGTCGAGTTCCTGCGGCAAGTAGACCGAACCCGGGCTCGTGTACTCGCCCACGCCGGTACAGCCAAAATTCGTCTTAATGCTGAGGGCGATAAACTTCAGGGTAATGATCTGATAGTTGGACGAACCGGTGCCGTCCAAGAAGTAATACTGGATCTGAGTTGGGTTTGAACTGCTTCCTGTGTAAAGTATTTTCAGCGCCTTGTTTCCGACGGAATCCGTCCAGTCTGTTTCAGTCGAACTTACGACCGTCTTCGTGACGTAATTTCCATTTGTATCAATGGATGTGCCACTTCCATTTACGCCTTGGATCCCGCTCGCGCTCGTAACTTTTGGCGCGACTGGATTGGTCGCATCCATGTAGTACCCGGAAGCGTCGCCTGCGGAGCCGGTGAACGTGCCGCCAGTGTTGTAGAGAGGGCAATCGCTTTCCTGGATTGAAATGCCAAATCCGTGGCCGGTGCCGTACACGTCGATATAGGAATAGTATCTGTAATGAGTGATTGTCGCCCAATACCAGTTATTGCCGCTAGTAAAGCACTTCACTTGGGAGCTTGTAGTCTGGTAGTTCACAGTGCCGCCCGGCGGCATGTCCTTCTGCCAACCCCATGTCGGGTTGCCGTTTACGTCGGCCACGGGCGTCCACGTCGTTGTGCTGCCTACTAGTACCGGCTGCCAAATCAAAGAGTTGTTTGCCAGGTTCAGAGTAAGGGGCATACCGCGACCAGCGCTTGAGAAAACGGGTATGGAGAAATACGCGTTCAAATTCTGATTATTGATAACATCGAAACCAGATCGACTGAGAGAGCTAAACGGCGGAGTGCCGGTGGTCTGCGCATAGGCCGAAAGCGAGCTGAGAAGGACGATCGCGAGAAAGAATGCCAGTTTGCGCATGTCAGTTCGCCTCCGCTGTGACTGGGAAATTCGAGTCACTCAGACCAGAATTGAAGATGACAGATTGAATCGTGACTGTGGCCCACAGAGTTCCGTTTACCGTCTGTTGGATCTGATGAGGGTATAAAACTCCATTGACACTCTGGTAGTTCGAATAGGAAACCGTAATTGGGATCTTCGGGGCCGATCCTCCGCCGCTTCTACTGACGAATGAAACTTGAGTGGGCAATCCGGATGTGGGATCGACCCAGAGATCGAGGTTGGTAAAGCTGGACAGAAATTGCATGCTCGCGGTGGAATTAAAGCTATTCCATACGCGAATATGTTGCGCGGAAGCGCCGTTGAGCGTTTCTAGTCCGATGTATTGGTAGCACGCATCTGAATTCGCTAGGACTCCGGAAATCACTGGCAATAGGAAATATGTCGATTGCGAAGATGCAACTTGTTCAAGTGGGAGGGCAACGTTGCCGGTGCTATCCACCCTATTCGCTTCTCCGTTCGCGTAAATTATTGACCAGTTTGAACCGCTCGCCATTTGCGCTTCTACGGCGGTCTCGCTCGTCCCTTTCGTCAGAATCCTGACCGTCCCAGAATCCGTCGTCGAACCTGCCACGGTCGTGATCGAGCCGCTCGCAACGGAGTCCGTCGGCTGGGGACTTCCCATAGCTGTCGCTGCTCCCTGCAAGAGAGCGAGAGCCTGTGGATCGCGGACCAGCGTTTGAGTCGATGTCTGAGTCTGCGAGGAGGCGGGTTGGACAAATGAGAAAAGGAGAAGAAAACCGGAACCAGATAGCGCAAGGCATCGGTTCATAAGCGCCCCCAGGAAAACTGTTGGCGCTATATATCCCGCAAGTATCTTCGAGTCAAGTGAATATTCAAAGACTTTATATTTTTTATAATTCTAAGAAGAAATAATGCGCCCCAAGACCCAAGATGAAGATCAAGCCGCCACCGTACGATCATCATTCCCGCTAGTCAGCTCTTCGTAGCGGTGTCGTACGAACTGTCCCGCATGAAAAGCAGCAGAACGCGAAAAACACTGTTTTCGCTCTCTCTTGCTGAGGAAGCGCCGACGGAAAAAACTAGCCTTCATTCAGTTCACCTAGCGCGTTTGTTGCTGCGTCGCCGGATTCGTGAATTGTTTGAGGCCTTGGTCGTTAGAACACCACAAAAGGCGCTACACAGATGGAAAGGTGCAGTCAAAGAGGGCAGATTGGTCCTGAAGCTGAAGCTTATCGGATGCGACGAATTCCCGGAACACGTCACACCGATGCTACGAAGTCTCGAAGTATGAAATAGGCTTTCTGTAAATTCTGGCAAGGTAACGAAGCTCCACGAAGTCCACGCGACGCTCCCCTGATTCGCACTTGGAGATAAATGATTGAGGACGTGAAAGCTTCTGGGCGACAGCAATCTGGGTCAATCCTGCTTCTTCCCGCGCTCGTTTGAGGCGTTGGAGAAACAGTCGGTACTGTCGGACGTATTCTCGGCTCTTCAGGACTTTCTCCGATGTAGAGGTGCTGCGAAAGCCCTGCCGTTTTATGTTAACGAGGTTGAATATCCCAAAATCGGATAATAGAATGCGGTCACTTTTCGAGAGGGCAAGCGGTGCTTACAATCGGAACAACAATTTCCTTGATCTTGATTGTCCTCGGCGTAGTGGGCTTAGCGTACCTAGCCCGGCGAGGAAGATTGGCTAGGGAGAGAAGTCAGGCTGCGATGCAGGTTAGGAAAGCCGCAAGTCTCGAGGCCGCAGGATCGGGTGGCACTAAGACTTGCCCGTTTTGCGGCGAATCGGTTCTTTCGGTCGCACGCAAGTGCAAGCATTGCGGTGAGTATCTAGACGATTCGCTCCGTACATCTCGAACGCCTGCCGTGACGGCGCCCTGGAATCCCGGCACTGCTGCGGTCTTAAGCTTGTTTATTCCAGGCGCAGGGCAAATGTATACGGGACGAATTGGGGCGGGAATTGCGTGGTTCATGGTGGTGGCGATGGGCTATTTCATATCGACTCTCCTCGCTTCCCTCTTCGGCGCTTTTGCATTTCTCTTCGGTATTTTTCTTCATGTTTGGTGCGTAGTCTCTGCGTCCGTAGTTAACCCTTCGGCAGATTCCAGAAGAAAGATGAGTTGGGGGAATGCCTTTCGGGAAGGGCTCCAAGGCAAGAAGCCTGACTGAGCCGAGGGGATATACCTCTGCTTCCTTCTAGAACCCGGCACGAATCTCGCGTAAAGTGAGGAAATCCACCGGCTAGGCGCCGTCCAGATCTGAAATTTTGCCCTGAGGCGGGTCTTTGTGACGCCTAGCGGATCTAGAAATTCGAAACGATGACGGCTAATACCCACTCGCGTCTTCTTCAGATCAGTTTACTATCCTGGGCGGTATCGTAGCCAAGCGTAAAGGGTGGCCACATGCGAAAAATGTCGCAGAATCTCTCCTCTATTCCTGGAGAGACGGAACCGCGAGAATTGCAGCTAAATAACCATCGGTACGTACCACACGAGACACCCCTACTTTTCAAGCGTTTCGCACAGAGAATGTCCCCTGCACTCAAGGCAATCCGACGTACGGACAAAAAGAGTGCGCTCCGAGAAATATATGCGCTAGCGAAGGAAAAGAATGAGCTGGAACAGCGGCGAATCGACGCAAGAGCACAAGCACGAAAATTGCGTAAGGAAAGAATACAGATCGTTCAAATCCGCGCACATATGTACAACGCGTTAAAGTCGCTTGAGAAAGCTAAAGGTCTATGTCAGGGAAAGTGGTTACGTTCTATTTGGGAGTGCTTTGAAAGCGACGGTTCTATCAGCTTCATGAGACTAATAAGACATGAAATCGGAGAACTTCTTTTTTGGGAAGACCTAAACTCCGCCAGTATTCTTCCAGAACTTAGGACTCAGATTGAAAGTCGGACGACGGTGAAATTGCCTTTTGGGCATGACTCGGAGAGACCCGGATTCAATGTCACGTGGACTGAATACTGGTTTATAAGAAATATTAGCCAGTGCCTGGGAAATTGTGGGACATCGACGGGTGCTGCGCTCCGCCCAATTGACTATGAACGGATCATTTCCGCAGCATTCATGGCAGCGTTTTCCGAAGCATATGATCCACGACGTGTAAAAACAGCAAGACGCCGAATTATGGAAAACGAACGTCAAAGCGATTCAGTTTTTCGTTACCGACCTCGAACTTAAAGCCCTTCGACAAGTCTGCCCTAATCTGATTCAAAAAACGGGATTGGTCCTTTTCCCGTGCCGGAATTTGTCCCGCGACCCGTTACTGCTACCTCTGACTTAATGCAAGCAGAAGGAAAACTTACGGAGGAGCCAAGATGAAAAGAAAAAAACAAGGTCCAAGTAAATTTTATGTTTACGTGATCTGTTACGCAGACAGATTTCACGAGGTCGGAATGTTCCCCGCGGGCCGAATCCAAGCGGATGGGGGGGTCGAAAAGTTCGAATCACGGCTATCGGGTGACGCTTCATGGTTTCACCCACTCGGAGAAATCACGATTTCGCCCCCTGGAAACGGTGACACCTCTTTGGAAATTGCACCGATCAGGCGACTTTTGAAAGCCTGGGTGAGAAGCGGCTCGCCCAAGAAATTCGGCAAGCGACGGGGTGACGGTCCTTCTGATGATCGCGTCTAGAGTGCCGATGGCTTCCAAGTCATCCGATCTGCGCGGGCGATTTGACTCAGTGCTCTTAGGGATTCACTGGAAACGCTATCAGGGACTTGGGCGGTGCCCATTTCATGATGACCACCGCCCCTCCCTTTCCATCGATGCGAAACGAGGGCTTTTTTTCTGTCACGGCTGCGGCGCGAAAGGAAACCTCGCTCAGTTCGAGCGAAGGACGAAACGGATGGGTAAGAGAAAGCTCAGCGACGAAAAACAGAGGCGAGCAAGAACAATTGAGAAGACCTACCCCTACTTGGATGAGGAGGGCGACCTTCTATTTCAGCAAGTCAGGTTCGATCCTAAGAGTTTCGGTTTTCGGCGGCCCGCTGAATCCGGCGGCTGGGTGTGGAACATGAATGGGGTACGTCGGGTTCTATACCATCTCCCTGAAGTCATCGCAGCTGACGAAGTCTTCATTGTGGAAGGTGAAAAGGACGTCGAGAGCCTTCGAAAGTGGGGCTTAGTTGCAACGTGCAATCCCGGCGGCGCCGGCAAGTGGACAGATGAATATTCCAAGGTCCTGAAGGGGAAAAAGGTAATCATTCTTCAGGACGATGATGAGCCGGGGCGAAGGCACGCATTGGACGTCGCCCGGTCCGTATCACGATACGCCAAGGAGGTTCGCCTTGTACCACCATTCTCCCGACACTAAAGATGTCAACGATTGGATTGAAAACGACGGCGGCACCAAGAAGAAGTTGCTGGAGTTAGTAGCCGCAGTCCCGAGATTTGATCCGAAGGTGGAACCACCGCGGGCGGCCACCGGCCCAAGCGACGACCCACCGCTACCGGCGGTGCCGTTGTTGCGGGGCGGCAAGCTAATACGCAAGCTCGAGCTGTTCTTCCAGAGGAGAGTGATTCTTCCTTCAGGAATCGCTCTCGTCATCGCTCTTTGGGTGGTCGGAACCCATTTATACGAATCATTCGATGTGTTTCCCTACCTTTGTATAACTTCGCCAGCCAAGAGATGCGGGAAGACTCTTCTTGCGGAGCTGATTGGATTGGCATCGGCCCGAACGAAGTCGACTGCAAATATCTCGGAGGCCGCGCTTTTTCGTACGATTCAAGCATTTCGACCGACGATGATAATCGACGAGGCCGAAACCCTAGCAAACCGAAAATCGGAACGCGCCCAATTTCTGCTTTCCCTTCTGAATGCAGGTCATCGCAAAGGCGTCAGCATCATCCGCTGTGTCGGAAAAGATCACACACCAACAGAATTTTCGGTTTTCTGCCCGAAGGTTCTTTCCGCGATTGGCAATCTGCCAGACACATTTCGTGACCGCTCGTTAATTGTGACAATGCGACGCAGGAGGAAGGAAGAGCCGGTCTTAAGGCATCGGTATCGAGAAGTGAGCGAAAAGGGTCGGCGCCGCGCCGCCCTAGCAGAGGTTTGGGCAGCAAAACATAAGGCACAAGTTGAAGCAAAGTACCTCAATCAGCCCCTCGAGTTCTTGGAAGATCGCGAAGCCGACAATTGGGCACCGCTATTTGCAATCGCCGCTGTCGCTGTTCCAAATCGTCTCGAAGAACTGCAACAAACAGCAACTCGGCTCGGCAGGGCGAAAAATGCGCTGGATGTGGACGAGTCCTATGCCATCCGTCTTCTTTCCGACATCCGGCGAATTTTGCGATCAGAAGATTCACTAAGAATTACAACCCAACAATTGCTCTTCAAGCTGAAAGGTATCGAAGAGGGCCCGTGGAGTGACCTAACTCCGATGCGGTTAGCGCGAATGCTAAGACCCTTTCACGTGTCTTCGCGACAGATATGGATGGGCGAGAACGGCAACGCACGTGGCTACGATCGCGAGGATCTTCAACCGGTGTTTGATTCCTATCTTTCGTCTTGAGCCGCTAGGCCCGCTAGAATCCGCGTAGAGCGGGTCGAAAACTATGATTCGCAGAACGCTAGAGAACCACGTTCTAGCAGGTCGTGAAAAAGAGTAATTGCGGCAGAAAACCGAAGGTCTAGCGGGTCTAGCGGCTGAAAGGCGTCAATGAAGGAAAGAGCGGTGGCGGAGATGACCGAAAAGCTGCTTATCGATATTCGTGAGCTCTCTGCGCTGACCGGGGTCTCGGTCGGCGGCTTGTATCACATGGTGAGTGAGCATCGCATCCCTTGCGTGAAGCTCTCGAAGAGGTGCTTGCGATTTTCACTCCCCGCGATCAGGGAATGGCTTGCAGAGATGAGCCAACCCGCTTTGGACGAAAATCAAAACCGGAGAAAAAGAGAATGAAAGCTAAGTTCAGAAAAGGAATGGTTGTCATTACGCTGCCTCGGATTAGGCCCGCCAGGCCGTCGAAGTCTGGAAAGACGCTTGTCGTAGCTACGTCTACTGGCCCTAGAAGAACAAAGCTTCGAGTCAACGGGAAGTCAGTCGTCGTTATTGCGAGCGCCTGGATCCGTACGGACAACCCGGCGAAATCGGTAACAAGAAAGGGCAAGACCACTTTGAGCAACAGGCCGATTGGCAAGAAAGCTAGAAATCACTTTTCGAGGAGACGCGACCGTCGAGCCATTTAGGTTGCCCTTTTAAGCTTCGGGTCTCAGATTCTGGAAGAAGTTGAAAGGAGACCCCGATGAACGAGCGATCAAGAATTGCTGCCATCTATGCCCGGGTTTCAACCGCAACGAAAGGACAGCGTCCAGATATGCAGCTTCGAGAACTCAGAGCGCATTGCAAGAACCGGGGCTGGAAGATTTACAGGGAGTATATCGATCATGGAATTTCCGGGAGCGCTAGCGTCCGTCCTCAACTAGATCTTCTGATGAAGGATTGCCGGAAGCGCCTCGTCAATACCGTGGTCGTCTACCGTTATGACAGATTTGCTCGGAGCTTGCGTCATCTGGTCAATGCATTAGCAGAATTTGATACCCTCGGGATTCACTTCATCAGCCTGCACGAAAACATCGACACAACCACACCTAACGGGAAATTGGTCTTCGGAATTTTTGCTTCCATATCGGAATTCGAACGGGACCTAATCTGTCAGCGGGTTCGTTCTGGACTTGCGGCCGCTAGAGATCGAGGCAAAACGCTCGGTCGTCCCAGGACTTGTCTCTTATCAGCGGAACAGATTGGGCGCCTGAAACGAGAACGGGAACATAAAGGTTCCAGTCTTCGGGTCCTAGCGCGCAAGTTTAATGTCCCTTTGTGGCGGGTCTATGCGTTGTGCAGCGGTAGGAGATCGAGTGTTTGAAAAACAAATGATTTTCAAACACTTCACTGCCTGGGAGTTTCCACCTAGAAAGCTAGTAATTCAGGTGGTTGAAATAGCCGGATTTGGGAGGGTTTTTCAAACAGGTGGTTTCAAGCGAAAACACAGCGGAATCGACATGCTTACGGGGTGACGGAACGTGGGTGTCTATTACAGAAAATTTCGAAAATCGGGAAAGCGAATCTGGTGGATTAACTATTCGGTGGCCGGCAGCCAGATATTCGAATCGAGTCATTCGACATCGAAGAAGTTTGCCGAGAAATTGCTAAGCATTCGCCAAGCGGAGGTAGCAGAGGGCAGATACGATCTGCCCCGCAGTAATCCACCGTCGCTTGAATCCTGGTGCAAGGAATGCATCGCCGCCGTCTCTAACTCGAATACGCAACGAAGGTACGAAACATCGCTCAGCAGCATCCTCGCTTTTTTCGGGCAAGCAAAGATTTCTCAAGTCACAGTTGAGCGCGTCGAGGCATTCAAGAGGGCCCGGAGGCAGGAGGCAGTCAAGTCGGCGACAATTAATCGCGATCTTTCCCTCCTTCGTTGGTGCCTGAAACAAGCCACGCGCCAACGATTCATCGGCAAAAACCCGTTTGACAACGTTGACTTCCTCGAAGAACGCAAGGAGCGTCGCCAGCCCAAGATATTGACTCTCGAGGAAGAACTACGTTTGCTAGCAGCTTGCAATCCACTGCTTCGCGCCCTTTGTGTGCTCTTAACCGAAACTGGACTGCGCGTCGGACGAGAAGCCCTGGTACTCAAATGGATGGAGCTCGATCTTGAGCAAGGTACAGTTTCGATAGCTCAAACCAAGACCTTAGCCGGCCGACGAATGATTCCCCTCTCTGACTTCTGCAAACGGGAACTCTTGAATTGGAGGACCTTGACCGGACCGCAATTCTCGCCATTCGTCTTCCCTGCCCCATCTGATTCGTCGGTGCACCTGAGGAGTGTGCGTAGATCTTGGAAAACTGCATTAAAGACGGCTGGGATTGGTTTCTTTCCGATTTACAACTTACGTGCTACGTTCGCGAGTCGCTTGAGTGCGGCGGGCGTACCCGATGTATTTGTCTCTCAGTTGATGGGGCATGCAGGCAGTTTATTGGGGACCTATTCGAAAGCGATCCTGGATTATCGGGTCGATGCGATACGCAAGCTTGAGCTGCTCCGTCAACGCTCAAGCGAATCAGCATCTGTTGCAGTCTCGAATCAGATGCTTCAGTAAATCGTCCAGCAACTATCACGCCGATAGTAAGTTACAGTTTCCATTGCTGCCGTTGCCTCGCTCCTTCCAGTTACCTGGGCAGAATGCTGAAATTAAACCGATGACCACCGGATTATGAGTTCTCCTGAGCCTGTTGGGGTGGAAGAAGATAAAGCCTTTAGCCCTGCAAAGCAAGGCAAAGTCCGGCAGAAACTGCAACCTGGGAGCAACCGGACTGCTGTGGAAAAGCAATCTAATAACTGCTGTCTCATTCAGAATTCTACCGGGCTAGCTCCAATTCCCTCCCGCTGCTATCACTTCGCTCCTGTCGCACCCTCGGGGGTGCGAAGGATGAAATCGACGGCGCGGGCAACATTGGCGCCAACAGCGTGAGAGGATGTGATGAGTGCCCGCTCAGACTTCTCGCAAGTCAGCTCGCCCACTTCGAGGAGGCCCATTAGACGGGCGGCCCGAACCTGACGAAACATGTAATAGTCGGCTTCATTGGCAGTGAAGTTTTTTCGGAAGTCATCGTACTTGTAGCCAAGCGCGTCGGCCAGACCTAAGGCTACGAAATTCATGGCGATGGCCGTGGCCGGTTTCTGGTAACCCAAGCTAGGGCCCGTAGTGCAGGGCTGATCGCTACCGTCAGCGTGAATCGCGAGAAAGACCCTACTGTGCAATCCATTGAAGTCCGCCCCGAAACGAGTTGGGTGCAGGTAGTTGTCGGCGGGCACGACGAGCACAGACTCTCCGGTACGGCGGAGGATGCTTGCGACGATATTGGTTATATATGCGACAAGACCTTGTTCGGAAACGAATTTTCCATGCGTACCTGTGCGCCCCGAAGTACGCAAATAGTGCCCGGGCTGAAGAATCACGTCGTAGTTAGTGCTCCCGTCGCCTCTGCCGACGCCGGCAATCGGCGATTTTGCGTTTATTTCGTCGATGAGTCTCTGGAAATCCTGGTTAGAACTGGCTTCGAGACCCGGTGTCTCGACACCCTCTTCGAAGTTGGACGTCTGTATGACCTTTAGAGCAGCCACGGTACCTTGCACGAATTCCTGCGAAGACGTTTGAATGCGAGGGTGCTCAGGGTCGGCTTGTTCGTCACTCGGAACAACGAGAAGAATAAAGAGAAGGAGTAGGCTCGTTTTCACGGTCGCTTTGCCTCTTTTTCCAATATTTCGGTTTCCCGCTGAATTACGTCGTCCAATACCGCGTCAGGACTACCGCCATCACGGCATCTACCAACCGTGAAGACCATAAACCCCATACCCCCGTGATCGTTCTTCACCCCTTCCTCAGGCTCAGCAACCAGTGCTTCTGCAACCTTGTTGCAGTCGTTATCGTCGTCGTTCACGAGGAAGACCAGGTGCGGTCCCAGTGTCCGCCGAATGAAATCGCTACTCCCGTAGGGCATGTGCTTGACCATGAAGTCGCGCATGGCATCGGTATTGCGAAAGGGAGTGCTTGCCAACTCCTGGCGGGTGAGACTGCGAAACCCTTCATCCTTCAAATAGCTGGCGATTGCTTGTTGCCAACTGTCGAGATCGTCCTTGCGATCCCGAAAAGGAAGGCTGGAAGTATGATTGGTGCTGATCGTGATCATCCGAATCCTGACGCCGATGCGCTCACCGGATGCCTCCTCAAATGGACGAGCGAAATCCCTTTGGGCTTCCTTCGGCATATCGGTTATTTGAAACTTCCAATCTTCGTCGGAGTCAGTGGAGTCTGCCACGCCCGGGTTTTCCTGTCCTGACTTGTACTGAGCGACATCGAAGACCTCGATGGCGGAGCCGCTGAGCGCGAGGTCGGGAGCCACACTGCCGAAGCCGTGGTAGGCACGAGCAAGAGGAACCCGGGAATCACCAAGGCCGACGACAAATCCGAAGCTGGCCTTGGCAATGGGGTAGAGCAATTGAGGAAAAAGGCTGTTGGGCGCCTCGGAGGCGTCTCGATTGGTACTCGGGCAATTCGCGGCACCCTCCTTGTAACGATAGGACAGCGCCGGATCGTAGTTGTCTTGATATTTCCGAAGCACACTATCATCGATTGGGCGAAAGCAAACAAGCTCGCGGTTACCTTGGATATCCAGATCGATGCAACTAAAACTCTTCAGGCGAGCGGCGGGCGGCGCTGCCAGGAGGCATGCGTTAAGGCGGGATGACATCCGTAAGTTGGACATCAACCGCTCCTCTAGCTGATTGCGCGGCGAGCGACAGGAGCGGGACACTGGCTGCTGCAGCGTGCTCAGAGTCTGATCAAGGAAATTGCAGTCGGAGAGTTTGTCGAGCGGCAGGTTCTGTGCAAGAGCTCCCGCGGACATCTGCAAGAGACAACAGAGACTGACTAGAAATGGACGCGAGTTCATCGAACCTCCTTACTGGTGCTTGATCTGGGAGAATCGATTGTCCTGAAAGTCGGCGTATGAGTCGGCAACGGTGGATGGTTGCCCTTCTTCGTAGAAGTAACCATTCCGGAATGCAAAAACACGGTCTTCAGGACGGCCGTGGGACTCGAGGTCGTTGTTATTATAATTGCCGACCAACTTGAGGTTGATTAGAAATGCGTTGGGCTCGAGGCCGAGATGGTTCGCCCCGAAGCCGGCTATAAAATCGGCACCTAGCTCGATTCTTTCGATGGAATCGTCGAGGGAGGCTTTGAGGTTTGCATAGCTTCCCGCCTGCTTGAGCTGGAACACGTGTCCCATCTCATGGAGAAGAGGGGCGACATACTTGTCGTGCGCGAGCTGGACGCCGGTGGGGTAATAGATTCTGAACTTCGAGTTAGGTCCCGCGGCTGGAAACGTAACAAATGGTGCAGCCTCGCAACCGATGAAACTTACCTCTCGCGGAGCCAGGTTCAGAAGTGTCTCTCCATCGTGAACGGCCTTGTCATTACCGAGATCCAAGGCATCCTTGCTGCAGTCTGGGTGATCTGTTGGGCGAAACTGGTCCGTTGAGGGTGAAAGATTCAAGCAGTCCGGGAACACGGGGCTCCGAGCCTTGCCCGGATCTGCTGCGAATAGGGGCACGAGGCAGCCGCACACAACGAGCACGGGCTGAGCCAGATAACGGAAGAGACAACCTCTCGTCATGAAATTACTCCATCGACGTACGTATTCATCGCGCCTCCCAGAGTTCAAAATCCGCTGCAAGTTGCTAGAGATCTGCTTCGAGCACAAGCAATCATTGGTGCGAGAAGCACAGTTCGGGCAAGTTCAAGACTGGGCTTCTCGATAAGGTTTCACAAACCAGGCAAGCTCGTTATAAACCCAAGGATGTTGAAGGATATTCCAACGAATCCTCCCGTCGCAAACTGGGACCGCGTCGCTGGTGTTGTGGCGCTCAGCTGTAGTGAGGCCGGTTGCAGGACGTTTATTTTGGCCAAGCTAAGACCGTACACTAGTTGAATGTTGTGGCTGAAAAAACCGCTACTGGCGCCGAAATAGAAATTGCTGGAGGGCGAAGACAACGAGAAAGCAATGGTTGGTGCAGGAAAGAGATCCTTCACCCTAAACCGCCATGCTCGTTCCGCATCCACAGGCTTAACGTAGACAACCAGAGCGAGGATTGGATCGACGATGTGGCCGTTGTTGAAGGATTTCCAAGCGGGTGAACTTGCCGTCGGCAAGTTGGTATTCACGAATGTCTTGCCTTGAATTGAACTACCGACTACGCCAGAGGTCAGTGTGAAGTAACTGAGTTGGTGGGACTGAGGAAAGGAGTAAGTCACCACCGGAATCGTTTGGTCGCTCGGCTGCGGTTGCCCGGTTGACACCGAAGAAGGAAGCGTCGTACCTAAATCTTGCCATGTGATTTGGTTGTTTGATTCGGGTGCTATTTCCGGTTGCGGAATCGCAAAAGTCGGAGGAGTTCCTCCCGAGATACCGGCTTGAGTAACAGTGTAATAGTGTCCCGTAGAATCATCTTGGATTGTGTCACCCACGATAAACGGGGTGTACCTCTCCCAACGTTTTATTTTGACCCCCGATGGCATCGTAGTCCCTGAATCGACCCAAAATAGCTCTTGGGTCTCGGGCATAGTCGACCCGTCCACTGGAAAAACAGGCGGATTGGGGCCTGAAACGCCGCTTCTTTTTACTTCGTAATAATGTCCGTTCGGCGGAGCGGGAATCACTGTAGCGCCAACCGCATAAGCGGTGTTCGGAGACCACGTTGCCGGGAGTGGAATTAAAATTGTGGGACCCATGTCGGCCCATGACAAATTCGTACCGTCATCGACTGCCGTTCGATCCGCAGGAAAAGAAGGAGCCGTCGCGGCTGAGTTACCGCTGGTCTGCGCGCGATAGTAGTGACCGTTTATCATCGGCGCTGGTGGCGTGACCAGATCGCGTGTGCTGTACTGCTGCTGCGTCGTCCACACCGACGTTTGCGGAAATGGTGCAACTGTTGGTATGGTCCCCATGTCAGTCCAAGAAAGATTCGGACCCTCCGCGAAAGTCTCTCCATGAGTTTTATTCAGGAAACCGGGAGCAGTGGCACCCGATTGTGCATGTGCAACAGCTCGGTAGAAGTGTCCATTCGCTTTGTTGCTCGGTGGAATTACGAGATCCCCCGTTCCATACGAAGTACCTGGCATCCATGTTGAAGGGGCGGTCGAAGGTGGAGTTGGTCCTAAGTCTTTCCAGGTTAGCCCAGAACCCTCATGAAACGTGGAGACTTTCAGGATGTGTGAAGAAAATTTGGGACTTGCATCGGCTGATGAAATCCCGCTATTAACCGCTAAGTAGTAATGCCCGCTGTCTGACATTACGATACTTCCGGCAGGATAAAATGTATTCTGCTTCCATGGCAAAGCAGGTGCTACTGGGGTATATACGATATTTACGTTTATAGTATTTATCGTGTCACCGGATATTAAACTCGGCCACGTGAGATAATAGAGTTGGTGATTTGTAGGTTCTTTCTTAGTAGCCGCGAGAGGACCTGATCCCCCTGCCAAGGATGTTGTCCCGGCGCTGATACCCGGTTGCACCGGAGTTGGATTGATCGACCCTGCCGCTTGACTAGTGACATTAAAATTTAGAATCGTGAAACTCTTCTGTACTTCTTTGGGAACAGCGATCATGTCGACTACGACAATCAAGTTCTGATTCATGATGAAAGGATGGGCTGAGGTCACTGTCGCACATTCATGCTTTCCGTGCGACGCCATGTCGCCCATGTCCTTCCATTGCAGGCCGCCGCTAGACTCCGCAAGTTGCTGACCTGCCTTGGTATGTCTAAAATTCGGCTCACTCTCGCCAGATGTCCCGGAATTCTGTGCTTCGTAATAGTGTCCATTGGCTTTTGCTGAAGTCACCAGATCGCCACCTGAATAACGTGTTTGTGGGGCCCACCGTAGAATAAAGGGACTGTAACCTAGTTTTCCCATGTCCTTCCAAACCAGTTGAGTACCGCCAGCTTCCGTGACCTGGCTTCCGTTTTCCGGGAACACTGGCTCAACCGTTCCGGACGTACCGTCTCCTTGGACCTCGTAGTAGTGCCCATTATTGTGTGACGAATAGACCCAGCTCAGATTGGTGTAAGGATGTCCCGCCTGCCAGACAGGTATGTCAGGCGTGGCGTCGAGGAAAGTATTTTCGAGGATAAATGGCGTGGTTGCATTGTTCGCAACTGCTACCCGGTAGCACGCAAAAACCATGTCTTTCTCACTCAGGTTAGGAGCGAAATCACTGGCCTTGGGTACTTGAGTGAGCTGTTTTTCCCATTCGCTTCTTGTGAAGGAGTATCCCTGTAAACCTGACCCGCCGCCCCCGCCGCCGGGCGAGCTCGGTGGTGCCGCGTTGTTTGAAGGAGTTGAACTCGTCGAAGGTGCTGTAGCGCCTTTCTTCTGCGCCATCGAGGAGTTTGGGATGACGAGGCAAACAAAGAGCACAACGGTCGCCAGTAGTTGTTTGCTGTAATTTCTCATTTTGGCTCCTTAGCTTCAGGGATCACTCTCATTGAAGATTGTTTTATGTCGTTACCTCGGCTCGGTGCCAGGGTCGTGTATTTCGTACCGATGATCTCTTCTGGACAAAATAGGGTACTTGACATAACTTACGATGCTTCTAATGTCAAGACAACAGAATATAAAAAGGAGAGACTCTGATGAGACGTTGGGTTCTATGTCTCTTTTTCGCGGGGTATGCTCTAAACACATGGGGACAACAGCCATCATATTTCTACGGCAACCGGGAGATTGTCCTTAGCAGTGACAACGAAACAGTCGCAGCAACCTTGCATCCGAGTGTTTCCCTAGAAAAGTATCCGAAAGTTGCCCTGGCGTTTCGATCTCTACAAAGCAGTCTTATCAGACCTGATTCGTCCATTCTTGTAGCCAGGAGATCAACCTCACAAACCACTGCAAGCGCGGCGCTAGACACTGCGCTCAAGAGAAAAGAAGCATCGCTGTTACCAGTGTATAAAATTGGCGAGCTCAAGCTAGTGTTACAGAATGAGATTATTGTGCAGTTCAAGCACGAAGTTTCTAAGGAAAGTTCGTCCGAGCTTCTTCGAAAGTTTAGTAGCCTCTTTGTGGAGCTTCGTCCAGATTCCGGAACTTTCTTGGTGCGTGTAGGAAACCCCGAAGCGACTCTCAGGATCAGCAATCTACTACGGGGAAACTCCAACATAGCATTTGCAGAGCCGAACTTTGTAGTTATCCAACCAAAGGAGAGGACGAACAAGCGCTGGGAAGCGCCCGAGGTAAAAGTCTCGAATTCAGGCCCTCTCTCCGCTTCAATCCCTTCGCCAAACGTTCCGACTGATCCGCTCTTTTCGAGGCAGTGGGCCCTAAGCAATCGAATTCAGGACGAACATTTCGGAAAGAGCGGATCCGATATTGGAATTTTGAAAGCGTGGCAAATCACAAAAGGGTCAGACAAGATTCGAGTAGCAGTTCTCGATGAAGGAGTTGACACCAACCACCCAGACCTTAAGGGGAGTATAGCGACTGGTGACGATGGAATGGTCGAGTGGGACGCAATATTGGAATCAAATCAGCAACAGCCGGCAGGTTCAGATTCACATGGAACTCTGGTCGCGGGGATAATCGCTGCACAAATCAACAATGGCATTGGAATAGTTGGTGTGGCTCCAGGCGTGAAGATCATTCCGATCCGTGTGGGGACGCGAGCAGACTCGCCCGACGGGACTTGGACAACGCCCGTCATTGTCGACAGCGCAATTCGAAAAGCTGTTGAATTCCGCGCAGATGTCATAAACGTAAGTTGGTCTATTGATCCTTCAAAACTGGTGAGTGACGCGATCGCTTACGCAGAATCCGCCGGTAGGGAAGGAAAAGGAATCGTCGTCGTTTGCAGTGCAGGAAATGACGGGGGGAATGTTGTTTTTCCCGCGAGTCTAGCAGGTCCAAACAGTGGCGTTCCGGTCATCGCTGTTGGTGCAAGCAACTCATGGGATGAAGTCAAGACCCGTGCCTCAAGAGACCGCGAGGACTGGTGGGCCAGTAACGCTGGTCCGGCCTTGACAGTGGTCGCACCGGGCGTTGGAGTTGCGACGACGGATTTGAATGGCAGTTCCAATGCGAGTGGAGGCTCCTACGTGTTCAACTTCGACGGAACATCGAGTGCTGCTCCGTTCGTGTCCGGAGTTGCCGCTCTTCTGCTGTCGATCCATTCCGGCTGGACAGCTTCACAAATACGAGACAAGATTACCCAGACGGCTGCCCGCAAGGGAACCTCGCGGACCGATGCGGCAGGTTGGGGACGCGTGGATGCGTGCAGGGCATTGGAAGCCCAAAACTGTACCTAGCCGTTAGCTACTGTCGGTCTCGTAAGACCGAGTCGTGGAGTCACCGGTGAGGCTCGTTCTTGGGCATAATCGCCCTACCTTCTAGGCTGATAGAACAGGTCGTAGTCGTGTGCCTGATCGGCGTCATGGTTGCGTCTTCAACCAAAGCCCAACTGCCAGGCTCGAACAAACCTATCATTGCGTTTAAGGTACATAGTGATATGTCTTCTGATCAGTTCAAGGACATTTTAACAGAGAGTAAGCTGGATGTATTTGAAGGTGTAACGGTAAATGCGCTGATGATCCGCTATCGCATTCTATTGCTGTCGGGCACTCCTCCCGCGGATATACAGTCTAGATTGACAGAGCTGGTGCGCGACAAGGACCACAACGCTAAGGTAATCAAGATCCCATTACAAGAAAATGCTGATCATATTAGCATCCCAACGGGAGAGCTAATCGTTCAGTTCAAAACCGATGTGGATAGCGTACAAGCGGTCGGCATTCTCGGCCCTTTTGGGTTCACAATCATTGAATATCCCCGGAAAGATACGCCCGGTCGCTACAGAGTAGCCGACCGTGATGATGACTTTCTGAGGTTATCGCGCTCCGCTCAAACGCTGGCGAAGAATGGCTCGGTGCGGTTCGTCGAGCCAGACACCTTAGAGATCATGCGTAAACCTTCGAAGTCTCCATTTTGATCCTTCTGGATCGAAGCTTCTGAGAAGATCTGTGGTTAGGAATTTCGAAGCCGCTCATCCGTGGTTGAGCAGGCTTAGAAAATTACAATTTTCTAAGGTCCCAGTCGGCGTTGGCAAGTTATCGATTTCCCAAGGCTTTGGTGAGGCGAATACGGCCGGGATTTCTAATCCCCTTTGACTCACAGATTCTTCGATTGTTGAAACCTATCAGCGAAGCAGGCGCACCTACTCTGTGGTGGCTCAAAGGACAACTACTTGTGGGGTCTGATGAGTGGTGCGCCATGGCGGCGCGGACACTTCGGATTCATTTCAAGGTGCTGAAAGTGAGGCGCGGCACCATTCTTTCCGCGTTTGTGGGGCCATACGGGCCAGTGACATTTCGGGCAGCGGAGCCCATCGATCATGTTTTGGGATTTGAAGAGCATCCTCGACGCTTAATTGTTTCCATTTACGCCCTGTTCGCAGTTGGCAGTCGTCGCTTCTCACCATGCGTTCTCCTTTGTCGGAGTGGAAAGAGTCTGCTGAGGAACGTCCAAAGGGTAGCAGTCTAAAGGCCGACTGCTGCGGAGTCAAAGCACCCGCGGGTAAGGTTACAGCGCGGGGAAAAGTGATACACCCGTTGGCATCGTCGCCGTCGAGTTGCGATTTCCGTTTCGTTGCGAATATTTGCGGCGAGCGGCGCAATTTGCCGTTTTCACAGAAAACTGAACCAGCCACTTCAATCGAGATTTATCGCCCTTATGGGAAGTACACGGGCTGAGCTGATCTCCTTAAAAGCCGTTCAACGCCATTTGACACAGCACTTGGGACGCCCCCGGCAAATCGTTAATCTCCCCGCCTTCGCCAGTTGTGACGACACCGTACGAGGAACTATTTAGATTCGCGGTCACCTTCCCGATCTTTGAGACTTTATATATCGCCAAAAGCCAGCGATCCCCGTCATCTGTGATGGCGGCAATATCTGAGAACTTTTGCCGAAACGGAGGCTCGGCGAGCAGTAATCGACCGGCTTCCTTGCATATTTCGATGCACAGCTTGACGGCAGTATCCGAAGGGTGTCTTACAGATCATTGATAATGTTTGGTCTCGAATGTATATATCCACTCTCCCCGAATCGGAATCGGCTTATCAATGAGGTTACCGAATTTGCTTGCGACGGCTTCCCACAGTTGAGGACGAAGATCAATCTGCCGTGCCACGGTAGACTCAAACGTGATGCTTCCGTCTGGATTGGTGCGGGTCGTAGCCGTTGATTGATGATGGTCGCCTCGCTCAGGAAATTTACTTGGCATATCGCGGCTCGATTCGGTGTTTCTCGGCGTCCGAGACCTGACGACCAAAATAGCGATGAGAGTGGGGACTAAAGTTGAAACCAAAGTTATCTCAGCCACCTTGATTTCTGTTTGGAATATGAACGCAGCCACTAACCCAGCGAAGGTCAGGATAGAAGCAATTCCAAGACCCTGCACCCAAGGGTTGGCGAACACACTGCTGAGCGGAACTTCCTTCTGGGTTCTCTTCGATCTTAACCCGCCGAGAATCTTTGCCCATCGTTGGCTCCGGTAGCCTTTACACTTCGGGGGGCAAGAAATGAACGGTGACCACTGCCTGACAATCATGTAGGTGGTTGGACTTACCCGGGTATTGGGAACGGGCATCTGTATTTGTTGAGCCAGTCCTGCCCTGTCGAAGCGAGACTCCCGGCACACCAGAAGGTAGACGTTCACCGGGGGCGACTGCTGATGCAAAAATATTAGGTCTAGACTAGCGCACTGCCTAAACTTGCCGCATTCGAGGAACCGCTCAGCGGAGTTTTTATCTCCCCAATTCGTGGGAGGAACAACCGCGTGTTGGGGATCGAATTTAGCCATTCAGCGAAAAGACTGATTCTACCAAAATTGGCGTCAGCCGATCCTCCGAACGTACTCGAGCGCGGGCAAGCCTGAGATTTTGTCCGTCACGGCGACTGGCGTATTGGAGATGGTCTGTTCAGCGACACGCTGCGAAAATTTGTTGTCGGCCCCCACGATTGCAACCACATAAAATTCAGGGTGAAGCCTTCTGAACGCGCCTTGCATCTCTGCTAGGGCTGCTCTGACAATTTCCTTTGCGCGTCCTTGGTTTCGATACGCTTCGGGAACAGCATACCCGATAGCAAAGCAGGGCTTACCTTCAATGGCACCGTCCTCAGCGAACACGACGAATGCGGTCACTGTCTTGCCTTCCAGCTTTACGAGGGTAAATCTAGTTGTCCCGTCCATCTCATCAACGTAGGAGTAAAGGTTCGTGTCGAGGCGTCCGGGTTCCAGCTGTATTTTTCCAGTCAGAAAGAGCCGCTGGAACGATTGGAGCGCGTTTGACGGATCGGTCATTCGTCCCAAGAACTTCGATGTAAGATGGCGACCCCGGTCGGAGTTGAACCGACAACAGCCAGTTTAGAAGGCTGGCGCTCTATCCGGTTGGGCTGCGAGGTCGTTCTCCCGGATTTTACCACGATGGATCGGTCAAACTAGGTACCCGGATTATCAGAAGAAGGTTACGCTACAGTCAGTATTTCTACTTGACACTGGGAATGGCAATGCGAATAGCTGACCGATCGCTGAAAACCGTTGAATTCGTTTCCCGATACGATGCGGACGGTGAAGGTGGATCGTATATCAAGCCAGGCGGACTGCTTTCGTAGTCGTCGTGCTTATGGACGAGAAGAATGTATTAGCTCATCTCGTTACAGCGAAGCATGTCGCCAACTTCCGACTGCTGTTGGGAAAAAGTCAGGCGGCCACCGCTGACTGTTGGACTTCATAAATCTTTCTACGCCTTACATTGCGAGGTCCAAATGCGACGAGAGACTTGCATAACGGCCACGCCCGCCTCGCTCATTCCAAATAGCAAGCCCTGCCATCTGACAACCCCGGCAGCCATTGGTCGGTCCGATTCTTCCGGCCACCACCGAAGGCAATCCGTATCGGAAATCAGCACAGACCGCGTTTGGGAGAGAACCCGCATTCGGGCACTGCAATTTAATTAGTTCGATGGCTATCAGAGAAGCAGACGCTGCGGAAAGAAATGGGAGAGAAGCACGAATAGGTTCGCGTTGCGCCGATAATCTCACTTCTCCTTCAGAGCATGGCCCACGAAATTCGGCATGTGGTCTAGGTAGACGGCAGGCAGTGCAATCTTCCAAGCGGGGAATGTGGCGTCCGAAACCAATTCCCCATCCGCTGGTGGTGGTTCCATGGAGAACAACCGGTGGCAATTGGAATGGAACCTCTGCCCAGGCTCCGCCCTCATTCGTCAGGCTGACCCAAACATCAAAGCGCTCCCGACTGAGCTCTTCCCCGTGCTTATGCCACGACCCATAGACAGCTTTCGCTTCGCAGTTCAGTAATCGCATCAGCGACAGCCCCACATCCGTTTTTCTGCGTGATAAGGATGCGTCCAACGCCGTAAAAAGCGGGGCTCGGTTGAGGTTAGATGTTTCTACACAATCTCGGTCCAGAAGCGTTACACGTCCTTGAAGGGGCATCGAACTGAGGATGTACAGCAGGGCTGACCCTACTGCACCCACTCCCGCAAGCAGCAATTCACCGACATCGGCCGTACTAGGCACCAGAGCCGGTTCGGCGTGCATATGCGCCTCAGAATTAATGGTGTGATTCCAAGTACACCAATCGACCGCATCAATCCATTCGTCGAGGCGATGGTCAACAGCCCTCTTAAACAAATCCGCAGCGCCTATCGCGGCAGCGAGGGCTGCAGTCGGGGCCGCAGCGTCGCGACATTCCAAACGGGAGCTTTGCCTACCGCGGCGACCGAGGGCCGTCCATAACGCGGCATCAATCCAGTAATCATTTTCGGTAGCGGGGAAAGTGGTTTTCGTATCTAGCCCAACGCGAAGCCGAATGCCCTCCGAGTCAGAAGTCCTCAATGTTCCAACTTCGAAATTGCCGAACGGGTCCGCTTCGAACATCTCTCTGATGACTCTCGCACGTAATCCGCGATCGCCGTGAATACTTAGCGGGCTCGCAAGGTCGACCTCGGGAACAAGAACTCTTACATTTCGCGCCCATCGCGCAGTGAGATTGGCAGCGAGAAGCACCATACGCTGAATAGTGACATCCGTGGCCAATTGTGGCTCGACGTGGATCTCGATTGGTACATGAACGTAGCGCGTTAAATGAGCCACCTCCAGTTCTGTGCGGGTGTCTCGTTCCAAATAGAAAGCGTTCGCGCTAGGCCAATGGTTTCGAGCTACATCCAGATCACTTAACATCACTCAAGCCCTTCCCGCTCGCTGTCCGTAGATCCGCAAAACCTGGAAGTATGCGAAGGTGCGCGTTTGTGTCGGATACACGCGCGAATCGTCCACCGATGTGACGATGGACCCCACACTCGCTGCTTCGCAGGCCGTACCTTCCAAACCATGGCACCACCACCGAAATCGCACCATCGAACCGCGCAAAACTTTCTTCGTCATCGACTGAAGAATGCGATACATGCCTGCCCGGATGCGAGTGCGCTTGGCCTAAGAAGACGAGTGGAGTACCTGTGATCACACCTATTGCCGCAGCATTCGCTTCGACAGACGTATGTACGCATCCATCTTGCGTATCCGCGTCAGGGATTATCAGTGTGGTTACGACAGCTACGTCGCCAAGTTCGATGCCAAACCAATACACAACACCCTCTGATGGTCGCCGCAAAGCAAATGAGTGCAAGAGAGACGCCGTCTGCTGTGCCAATTCGTCCGTAATGTGTACTATGGAAACGCCGCACGCATTCATGACATCCTCCCACTCGATTGCCGTATCTTCGAGTGGAGATCACTCACCATTAGGGCGAGACTGTCGATGGCAATTCCGTTGCCACTTGGCAAACGCCAATCTAACAATCGCCAATCACCATGAGGGCCGCCTCGTTCGGCGTAGGCTTTCCGGTTGTACCGCATGCAGATACACGGTGTCGTGTGAAATCCTTGCGGATAAAGTCTCTTGGTACCTTTCTCGGATCGATCCTCGCTCACGAATTCAACGGTGGGTGGATACAAGGGGTATTCTGTGCACTCGAATTCGGTGTAGAACAATTCGCCGCCTTGGTTTTCGAATCGCAGAAGGAATCGTAGGTTTTGCTCACCGAGAGAATCGGCGGAGAGCTCAAGGCAGGCGGCCGCAGCGTATTCTGCCGCGGCTGCCAGTTCCTTTTTGATCGCGGCGAGCGACACATCCGCCGCCACGCTCACGCATTCCCCCCTTGGACCGACAAAACCAGGAGCGTTCCGTTCTCAATGTCGTAACTTGCCAGCGTCCGCTGTGGGTCAAGGACCTCCCTCCCCCTTAGCAGTGTGTATTTGCTGTCCTGTTCCACGAACCCGAAGACGCTTCGGACGTCTGAGATTACCTGTTCGATTTTGATTGAAACGGGATACTCAGGCCGCTTCGTGGCGTCCTTCGGCTCATCCAGGCTCCAGAGACCTCGCGGAGTTTGGACCTTGAAGTGAACAACGTGCGGACCGTGCCCGTGCGATGCATCCGCAATTCCTGAACTGCTCGTATGGTCATTCATCATTTTTTCCTCCTCATCGGGCGTCCAGCCGTTCAAATTGAACGCCTCTACCTGATAGAACGGACATGGAGTTCAAAGTGTGCGAGAGAAATTGCGTGTCGCGTTCATGGACACATACAAACGGTAGGTAGAGAGACGGCGTGGCTTCCCAGCGAGGTAACTAACCGAGGGTTCTCACTCTTGGGTGCGAATCGCTCCTAGCCACCCGGGGCAGATCGTTCTGCATGGACAGCGGTCGCAAACCCAATCCGAAAGCTTTCCGCAGAATTCCCCAGAGCTCAGGGATTTCATAGTGTCCCTGGCGCTTTGCGCTTGTTCCAGGATGGCTTGCTGAGGTTTCTTCTTGCTCCACTGAAAAGGAGACATCCGTCCTTCTTCGCCAAAGAAAACCAGTGACTCCACACTCCCGTGCCGCTCCTGCAATAATACGAAGGGCAGTCTCTCGTAGTCTTTCAGATCGGACCACTTCACAGAGTCCGTCGGCCCGGCAGACCCTCCCACCTGGAGTGCGATCGCGTAGCGCTCCCCGTTGCCGTCTTGAAACTGAGCTATCAACTGTAGCTTGATCGTCCGCGAATTGCCGGTTCCATCGGGACATTCGAACGATTCTTCGCTTAGCGTAGCCCCACCAAATGTGCTCGGGGCAAATATCCGGGTGAACATGCGCGCCCACCGTAGAACTCGCGGCCGATAGATCGCCAGGTGCGCATGATCCTTTTGCCTGTCCGCCGGCCATTCTTCTTCGGCGATTCGGATTGCCTCTGCTTCGGAAACACTTTTTCCGGATTCGATAGCGCATTCGACAATTCGACGCAATGTGCGTCTGACAATTTGTATGAACTCAGGATACAGAGACCGCTCGCGACCACGGAAGCGGGCTCCCAATTGGTCTTCGAGGTAGGTCCGTACCCTGCACGTATCTTTGCCCAACGAATAGGTAGAGAAATCCCGAGGCGGATCGCCTCCCCAGATGCGGTCGACTCGAATCTCTTCGTCGCCGCTTGCCTCGGCTGACCAAATTAGGGTAGGAACTGTTTTTGACGCGTTGAATTTCTCAAGAAGTGCCGGAACTCTTCGAGCCTTACTTCTTGGCCTGCCACTCGCGGATACAGCCGACGAGATTAGTGCCGAACGTTCAGCGCGTGACACTCCAACAAAAAGTAGGGACTCCGCTTGTAGCAAGTCTTCGTTTGGATCGGAACGCAAGCTAGGAGGTAGATAGGAGCTTGAATCGCGAATCTCTGAGAGAGACTGTCCAACAACAGCTACGCACGGAAACTCCAGTCCCTTGGACGCGTGACATGTCATAACGCGCACCGCGCCGGACTGATTTCGTGGAGGAACGAGCCCCGGTGCCGACTGTGTTACCAGGTCTCGCATGCGCTCGGCGAGTCCTAATCGCGAGGAACGCGGCCGAAGATGAGGATGCGTGAACCTGTAACTCGCCGCCAGCGAAAGCGCTGATAGTATTTCTTCCACTCGAACTGCGCTTTCAACGTCATCTCCACCATTCAGCAGATCTCTCGTGTATGGCGTGAGGAAGAAAAGAAATTCACACAGGACGGTCCATCCATCGCCCGAATGCAAAAACGCACGAAGGCCCCGGTATACTTTCCAAGCGTTTTCTGCCAGGTCCCGGACTGGCAGCATGCTCATCGATTCTGGCAAGTCGGTCTCCTCAACATTTGCACGCAAAAGTTCTCGGATAGCCCCGTTGAGGTTTTCCCGGGAGCTTTTATCGCCATGCAACGCGTAGACCAGTCTGGGAATCGCTTGCTGGTGATCCAGCGCCGTCAAAACCGCTGATAGGTCCCCTCCGGAGCCTTCAGCAGTCAACAGGCCACTGGTAACAGCTCGAATTCCGTTCTTTTTCAGTTCAATCGCAATGTTTCGGACATCTACATTCCGGCGCGCGAGGACCGCGATGTCGTCTGCGGGAATTCCTTCTGACATCCATTGCCTCACCGCTTCCCCTACCCCTCGTCGCTCCGCCAGATCATTGTTAGCGGTCGCCAGAACAACTGGGTCTCTGCCATGACTTGAGATTTCCCTGCCAGGCTTCCACCGTGCCGGGACAGGTCCCGAATGGAATGGATTTTCAAGCCATGCTGCCATCCGGTTGAGCACGGAGATGATCTCGGACGAGGATCGATAGTTCTCAGACAACTGAAACGTTGTGGCGCCTGGGAAATCTCGCGCGAACATCCGGACGTTCTCGGGTGCCGCCCCGCGAAACCGATAGATTGCCTGCCTGGCGTCACCTACCGCCCAAGGTGGATTGGCTTCACCGCAGACCTGTTGTAGCAACAATGCGGTCGCTCGGGACACGTCCTGGTATTCGTCAACTAGGACCCATGGGAATTCTTTCCGTAAGTTCTCCCGGAGGTCCGGATTCGCCTGCAACAACCCATGAGGCACCTGGATCAAGTCAGCAAAATCGACCAATTGGCGTTTTGCCTTTTCTCTCTCGTATGACTCAAATATTCTCTCCAGCGCCCGTGATCGTGCGTGCGCCTGCTTTTCATCCTCCGACGGAGCCCACGCGTCAATCGCCGACCGCATCTTTTTCGGGCTTACCAGACGGTCTT
>Ga0210387_10000292_pt1 | contig 36377 bp, 33 predicted proteins | sample IncBWC7OmetaG_FD_160108 | JGI IMG/M metagenome (GOLD analysis project Ga0210387, IMG submission 160108) | Forest soil microbial communities from Barre Woods Harvard Forest LTER site, Petersham, Massachusetts, United States - Inc-BW-C-7-O ... | reverse complement strand
GAGCTCTTAGCCAGCAGGTGCTCCTCAACTCCGTCGAAGGACCCGCACGTAGAAAAAGAAGAATATCATCCTAAATGAGCCTTATCTTCGCGCCATTCAGCCCAGGGTTCAACCCTGGGCAGCCGACTCTGCGGAGGCCTCAACGCAATGGGTGAGAACGAAAAACAGAGCGAAAATCGGGGCACTTCCTGCAGTTCTAGTGCGGAAGGCCGGCCGTCGAAGGATTTGCATCGAAAAGCATTCGGCGGCCTCTTGTTCTTGCTCCTCGTCATGGCGACGCTACTATTTATTCCGGCGTGGACGCTTGATTATTGGCAGGCATGGGCCTTCCTAGCAGTGTTCGGAGCGTCGGCGCTTGCGATCACCCTATACCTCATGAAAAAAGACCCGAAGCTCTTGGAGCGGCGGGTCTATGCGGGGCCAAATGCCGAGAAGGAGACGAGCCAAAAGATCATCCAGACCATCTCATCAATAGGGTTTACCGCGATACTGGTTGTTTCGGCGCTTGATCATCGCTTTGCCTGGACGCCACTACCGCTTTATGTATTCCTAGCAGGTGACGCTCTTGTCGCGCTCGGGTTCCTCATCGTATTTCTTGTCTACAAGGAAAATACGTTTGCCTCGGCAACTATCGAACTCGCTCCCGAACAGAAAGTCATATCGACGGGACTGTACAAACTAGTCCGCCACCCGATGTATATGGGGGCTTTTTTCCTGTTAGTTGGTCTACCACTCTCGCTCGGCTCGTGCTGGGGATTGTTCGTGATTGCCCTGATGATGCCTGCGCTCATCTGGAGACTACTTGATGAGGAAAAATTCTTGGCCAAGAACCTACCGGGCTATACGGAGTACCAAAATACGGTGAGGCACCGCCTAGTGCCGTTCATTTGGTGAATCGTGCCCTCCTGACGCGCCGGCTTTTTGGCCGAGGTATTCCGCATAGGTTGCTTCGGTCCGTTTCGTTAGTGAAACTGCCTTCTGCTGCTTTGCTGTTCTGATGGCTGCGCAGAACGAAGCCTCGATTTGCATCTCGTCCGCACCCATAGCCGCGAGAAACACGGCGCGGAGCCGGTGCAGTTCGGCATACCAGGACCCCAATTCAAATCTCCTGGCTTGTGATTCCGCCTCCCGTATTGCCTCCAGCGCTTCGGAGGTACGATCTGCTAGGTGCAAAGCCTCAGCTTTCAATGCTCAATGACCGCGTGCAAAGAAATGAACTAACACCGAGAGCAAAGCACCTCTTGCTCCGAGGACATTGGCCGCGAAGCAAGCTTTCCCCCGCTGAAGGCGCGGAATATAGATTTGATGCAGCGCTTCGCGATACAAACCGACATTGCAGGCGCAGATGACTGCTAAGAAAAATGGCTCCATCTCCCTGAAATTATTGGGGAGCTGGGGGGCAATTGTTTGATAATATTCATAGAGCCGCCTGTTGCCTTCCTTCCAAGCCTCGGTTCGCTGACTCCGCAGCTGTTCCCCAAAGTATTCACGAACCAGAGGATGGGTATCCAGATCCCCAGGATGATGCGGATCTTCCCCAGCAAGGAGCCCTGCTCTTCTTAGTCGGCCGAGAATTGCTCCCCACTCGGTCGGGCTCAAATCAGTTAATGGCTCTGTCAGACCATGAATTGCCGGTGGTTTCAGCACGGCGCCAAACGCCTTTTCGTCAGCGGGCCGATCAAACAGGCCTAACATCCGAAGAACGGACAGCTCGGGGCCCTCGCCCAACCAGTTTTGGTAAGACTCCATCACTCTTCGGGCATGGACTCCCTGTCGTACGTTGTGGCCAAGACAGATTTCTCTGCGACAACGAATATCACCACTGTGAGCATCCGTCAGATAACTGCCCAGCAAGGTCAGCGCGAGACAATGGCCACCGAACTCCTCACTCGCTATTCGCAATTTCTCTTCATCCCCTATCACGCTGAGTGCTCGGAGCAACTGAGCCCCGGCATCATTAGAAAGATGTTCGAGCTCACAGGATATGACTGAAGGCTGCTCCCGATCCGCCAGATCAGCCAGCGGCATTCGGGTGGTGATCACGCACAGCCCTCTATTGAAAGCAGCAAGTTCGCGCAGAAGCGCCTGAAGGGAAGGGTCGCGTAATCGTCCTTCTTCCGGACCCGGCGGGTTTTGCAGTGGGTCCAAGCCGTCCAGAACCAATAACAGCTTTTGGCGCGGTCGATATGAACCAGGGCCACATTATCCTTCGCTACCAGGGGAATATCTTTTTCGCGGAAACACCAACCATGAGTGCGCCAGAGAGGAAGTAGGGAGACGGTGCAGAAGTGTCGAATCAATCCCGCTTTGGACGAAGTCTGTCACCAGTACCAGGAGGTCGGCGAAGGCAGGGAGATTCATAGGAAGTAGCATCGAGGATGCGTTGGGTTTGCTGCGTTGATTTGACACTTCGTCCTCTTTTTATGGCGTCTATCCCGATTTCGCTAAGGTGTTCCGTCGAGATTGACAAAAGTTGCGGCGCATAAGGCTTGGCCCTGGGTTTTTCCGGTTGAGGCCTCCTGACTATCGCGAAAGAACACGATGGCGGTGCATCGATCACCGGTGGAATTCTTGGCATAACTGCAATCGTTCAACTGCGGTTCACGCGGAATTTCGACGTAGATAATCCAGAGTCCTGCGGAACGCGTCCGCCGCATCATTCCCGCGCCAGCTCTTCGAATTTTTAATGCAAAATCCATGCCCGGCATCCGGATATTCGACGACTCTTAGGATTGCCTCACCGCCTCCAGCCTGAGCCTCAGCAGCAGCCGCAAGTTTCCGAGCTCTCTCAATCACGCAACAATCTCGGTAGGTATCGAGAACTCCGGCAAATATCAGGGTAGGCACATTTATCTTTGAGACCAAGGCATCTGGATTCGTAATGGATTTAGTGTCCGGATAATAGTTCACAACCGCGGAAACCGAATTGGACATCCGTGTCGCCCAAGTCAATGTAGCTCCGCCACCCTGAGAAAAACTTATGACGGCCGCTTTACCGGGGAGTGCGTGAGGCGACTGTTGTGCGCGGGCAATAACACCTCTCAGGAGATCTTGTCCTCGTCCCCCCAGGCCTTTGCTCCAGAAGTCGTTGCCGTCGACGAGAACCGCATAATAGCCTTGCTCGGCGATGTCCTTGGCATAATAGGCGTAGCTGCGAGGACCAGTGTGTCCCGTCACGACGATGACCACTCGCCCTTTGCCGTTCGGGGGATAAAATTCTTGCTGCCAAGGCGGCGAATCCGCCGCGTAAGTCTCGCTTATGCAGCCGAAAAGAATTGTCGCAATTACCCAAAAACTGGCTTTCATGACGATTTCTCCTTTGATAAGTGTAGTAGTCTATGGAGACTTTCACTATTTAAAAGGTTCAAGGAAAGCCCTTGGTCAAAATCATAAGCGACACTTCCAAGTGGATACTTCGGTCCCTTTGGAGTCAAGAAGAAAACCTTTGCTAGTCGAATCGGTCAGCTAGCCTTTGTAACGGAAACCGTTTATTGCCCTTTCAGACCAATGCTTCTTTCCGATAGGGACTTCCACCCTACTGTTGGTGCGTACTTTCAGACGCACATCTGAGGCCCTTTCAGGGCTCTTCGCCGGATAGGTACGGTTCCCAGGGTTGAAACCCTGGGCTTGAATGGCACGAAGATAAGGACTGTTTGGGACGGTTCTTCGTCCCGAGGTGACAGGAGGATCCAGCCCAGGATTACCCATGGAGCTCTAAGATAATGCGAGGCACTTCGATGGTAGTAGCCAGGCACGAAGTGCCTGGAATCACGAGGAAAATGGCCCCGTCTAGCGGGACGATTGAACCGATTCTGCTGACACTGGGACTGACAATGACTTCGACCGTCCCTCCGGGACGGAACCGCTTTACGTCGATACCCAGGCACTTCGTGCCTGGCTACTATCAGCCTGTCCCTCCGGGACAAAAGCCATTCAGTTCCTAATTTCGCGCCATTCAACCCCTGGGCTAAATTTTCAAGTCCCTTCGGGGTGAAGGCAACTGGTGAATGATTGCGCAAGATCTCAACCGTAGCAATCTCTTGAAAGTGCTAGGGCTGTTTTACCTTGCCGAATTTATGATACACTATCTTTTTATTATGTTGCTTAAATTAAAGAGCTTTATGACGAAAGCTTATCGGATCTTTGCGCCGCAGATTTTCCTGCCCACCGAAAATGTCGCCACCAAAGGGACAACGCGCGGCAACGATCAACCAGCGTGCCGCCGTAAAACTCCGCCAGGATTACACCCGAAACTTGTCCCGAGCTGACCCGCGGCGGAGAGTGAAAAGCTATGATAAGCGCTTTTTGCTTTATTCTGATCCTCTCGACCGCCGTCGTGTTCGGCAGCGAGTTCTCCGTCGGGTTCTTTATTCACCCGTCATTGGCTCGGGCCGACCATCGAGCATTTCTGGCAGCCATCCTATTTGCCCGGTTCTTCGGTCAGATCATGCCAATTTTCTCCGGACTCCCTTGACAAATCGCGGCATCCGTCTTTTTTAGACGCTTTCCCTAGAACATTAACCAAGCCCGCTGATTCACGTGCCCTATCCCGAACATGATCACCGTCGAGAAGTTAACCAAGAGCTTCGGCCCGAAGCTCGCGGTCGATAATATTTCGTTCTCGGTTGAGAAAGGAGAGGTCCTGGGGTTTCTCGGACCAAATGGGGCCGGCAAATCGACCAGTATGCGGATGATCACCGGCTTTCTTTCACCCTCCGCCGGTAAAGTCTCGGTATGCGGATTTGACGTTGTTGAACAAGGGCTGAAAAGCCGGAGCAGGCTTGGTTATCTACCGGAGAACGCGCCAATTTACAGCGACATGTCGGTATTTGGGTTCTTGAGTTTCTGCGCAGAGTTACGCGGGCTTTTCGGCAGTCCGAAAAACAAGGCCATCGATCGTGCCGTTCAGCTCTGTTTTCTTCAGCCGGTACTGCACCAAAGCGTGGATACACTTTCCAAGGGATACCGTCACCGGACCTGCCTGGCCCAAGCGATCATTCACGACCCGGAAGTGTTGATCCTGGATGAACCGACCGATGGACTGGACCCGAATCAAAAGCATGAAGTCCGCACCCTGATTCGTGAAATGGGGAGGGAAAAGGCGATCATTTTTTCAACGCATATCCTCGAGGAAGTAGAAGCCGCGTGTACCAGGGCAATCATTATTGATCGTGGAAGAATTGTGGCCAACGGCACACCGGCTGAGCTGAAGGCCCGCGCTCCATTGGCGGGCACGATTGTCATTGGTCTCAAAGGTATTAGCTGGCAAACGATTCAGCCCGAGCTCGCCGCCCTTCACTGCCTGGAGAAGTCCGAATTAATCACTGAATCTGACTCCCGAACGATGCTCCGGCTCGAGCCGAATGGCGATTTGCTGCCCGAATTATTGGCATTGGCGCAAAGACAAAAATGGCAAGTTGAACATCTTAACGTGGAGGAAGGCCGACTCGATGATGTGTTCCGGTCGATCACTCTGCCCGACACCGAGAGGGCTTCCGTGGTATGAAAACTATCTGGACGATTGCCCGGAGAGAGCTGGGCGCATATTTCTCCTCACCGGTCGCCTACGTCTTTATTGTCATTTTCCTGCTTCTCACCGGTTTCTTCACCTTCATGGTGGGCCGGTTCTTTGAGCGTGGATCGGCTGATCTGCTGACCTTCTTCGTTTGGCATCCCTGGCTTTATCTGTTCCTCGTGCCGGCAGTCGGGATGCGTCTCTGGTCCGAGGAGTTGAGATTGGGAACCATGGAACTGCTGCTTACCATGCCGGTTACTACCTGGCAGGCGATTCTCGGAAAATTCCTGGCCAGCTGGTTATTCCTGCTCATCGCCTTGATCTTGACGTTCCCAATCGTGTTGACGGTTGAATACCTGGGGCACCCGGATCTAGGCCGAATCTTGTCCGGGTACGGCGGCAGTTTTCTGATGGCCGGCGCCTTTCTTGCCATCACCTGCATGACCTCGTCCTTAACGCGCAATCAGGTCGTCAGCTTCATTCTATCGGTGGTGATCTGCCTGTTCCTGATCCTTTGCAGTTGGCCGCCAGTCACCGACACCGTGGTTAACTGGGCGCCCGCCTGGCTGGTCGACATGCTGGCGGGGGTCGGCGTTATGACTCATTACGAGGGCTTTCAGCGCGGCGTGATCGACAGCCGCGATCTGATTTTCTTTTTATCCATGATCGTATTCTTTCTTTTCACCACCAGCGTGATCCTGCGCGCGCGCCGAGCCTAGCCGTATGAAGGGAAAGTTTGATAATTTACTTTATTCGGTCGTCGGCGTGATCGCCGTACTGATCATCATCGTGGCGATCAACTTGCTGGGCGGCTTCTTCAAGTTCCGATCCGACCTGACAGAGAACAAGCTCTACACGCTTTCCAGCGGCACGAAAAAGATTCTCGACAAGCTCGATACGAGCGTGGTGGTTCGTTTCTATTTCAGCAAGGATAATGCCTCCGTGCCGGTCCCGCTCCGGACCTATGCTCAGGAAGTGCAGGATCTTCTGGACGAGTACCAGCAATACAGCCACGGCAAAGTTAAAGTCATAAAATTGGATCCTAAACCGGATTCGGATGCGGAAGATTCGGCGAATCTCGATGGCATCGAAGGTCAGGCGGTCAACCTGACAGACAAAATCTATCTCGGAATCGCCGTCAGTTGTCTGGACGCTAAAACGACCATTCCATATCTCAGTCCTGACCGAGAGACCTTGCTCGAATACGACTTGTCCCGGGCGATTTCCAGCGTCGCGAATCCAAAGAAAGCGGTGATCGGTGTGATGAGTTCACTTCCTGTCACCGGGCGCGAAGCGAGCCCGATGATGATGCAGCAACGTCAACAACCGAGCCAGCCCTGGATTTTCCTGAACGAGCTCAAGGAAAACTATGTCGTGCGAGACATTCCGCTGACGGCCGACAAGATCGATGACGATGTCTCGGTGCTCGTGGTGGTGCATCCGCAGGGCATCGGAGATGACGCTCAATTCGCGATCGATCAATTCCTGCTTCGCGGGGGCAAAATGGTCGCGCTGCTGGATCCTTACTCTTTCGTCGAAGCCCAGACGGCGGGTCCTTACGGAGCGGAAGCCGGCTACGGTTCAACCTTGAACAAGCTCTTACCTGCCTGGGGAATTGATTTTTCCGAGAAGATGATGATCGCGGATCCGACGTTTGCCACCCAGGTTCAACGCGAGAACGATGTTCAATCGGATCCTACGATCCTCTCCGTGACCAGCGAAGGAATCAATAAAGAAGACGCACTCGGCGCCGCCATCAGCGATCTGCTAATGCCGTTTGCCGGCGCGTTCACCGGGAAACCGGCAGAAGGTCTGAAAGAGGATATTCTGGTGAAATCTTCGAACCAGGCGGGACTGGTCGACGTGTCATTGATGCAGGCGGGCCCAGACGCCATCCGCAAACAGTTGAAGAGCACCAACACCTCTTACCCGATTGCGATTCGATTGACCGGTAAATTTAAGACCGCATTTCCGGCGGGTAAACCGGAGGCTAAAAGTCCCGCCAAACCCTCCCCCAGCCCAACGCCGGGAACCGCAGATGCGGCTTCACCGTCATCCAAAGCAGAGTATCTCAAAGAAGGCAATTCCGCAGGTGTCGTCATCTTGGTGGGCGATTCCGATTTTGCCTACGATGCCATCGCCGGACGAGCTCAACAGGTATTGACCCAGACGGTCTTTGTACCGTCCAACGGCAACTTGAATTTCATCCAGAGCTCCGTGGAACAATTGGCTGGAGACTCCGACCTGATCGGTATCCGGAGCAGATCATCCGGCAATCGACCATTTATTGTCGTCAACAAGATGGAGGCTGCCGCCCTCGAAAAATACCAGAGTAAAATCGACGACTTGGAAGACAATTTAAATCAGACACGGCAGAAATTGGCGGCCCTGCAAACCAGCAAACAGTCTGATCAGAAAACGCTCTTGTCTCCAGAGCAACAGGCTGAGATCAAAAAATTTCAGGAGAACGAGGCCACGGTGAATAAGGAACTAAAGCAGCTCCGCAAGAATCTTCGTCAGGAGATAGACTCCCTCCAGAGTACGGTCAAATGGGTGGATATAGCCGGAATGGCCGTGATCGTCACCCTCGTCGGTTTGACCCTGGCGGTCGTGAAACGTCGTAGACGCGCTGCGCGATGAAGAAGAACCATCTCCTGTTACTGCTTGCGATTGCGGTGGTCGTTGGTTTGGCCGGGATCTATTTCCAGATCTCACAATCTGCCGGATGGAGTGATGCCAAGACGGATCGAACGATTTTGCAAAACCTGCCGGTCAACGATATCAAGAAAATCCTCATTCGCTCTTCACCCGCCACGGTGACTCTCGAAAAGAAGGGTGACCAATGGTCGGTGACCGAAAGAAATGACTATCCTGCCGATTTCACCAAGATCCGGGATTTGATCAAGATGTTGTGGGAATTGAAAGCCGGGCAAGAAACGCAGGTTGGACCATCGCAGCTTGGCCGGCTCAAGCTCCTCACGCCGGGCCAGGGCGCGGAGTCGGGCATTGAAATCGACCTGAAAGGCGAGAAAGAGAAGCAGATCGCTACTCTGATCATTGGCAAATCAGTGGACCGCAGCAATGCGGCGGCCGGCTCAGCAGACAACGGAAGATTTATCTATAACCCGGCCGTCAAAGACCGTGTATACCTGGTTTCCGAATCCTTTCTGAGCATCGACCCGGTCAAAGTGGCGCCCTGGCTGGACAAAACGTTCATCGCCCCGGGAGAAGTAAAGGAGATCGATCAGGCGGCCTGGTCCAATAACCCTGGTTGGAAAGTCATTCGCAAGGATCCAAAAGCGGAATGGCAATTTGAGGATCTGCAGACTGGCGAAAACTTGGATAAATCATTCGCGCAAAGTCTCTCCAACTTTGCCCTCACCTTCACAGACGTTCGTCCGCTCTCCGTTTCCCCTGACGAGACCGGGCTAAAAGATCCGTTCAAGATCAGCGTCAAAACGTTCGACGGTTTCACCTATGATTTCCTTGTCGGCAAAGAAGGCCCGGATAAAGCACGCTTTTTACAGCTGAGCGTCAGCGCCGAGCTACCCTCGGCGCGAACACCGGACCCTAATGAAAGTGCCGACGACAAGAAAAAAGACGAAGAGTTCGATAAAAAGAACACCGCTCTGAAAGAGCGGCTGGCGACAGAAAAGCGATTCGAGAAATGGGTTTATCTAGTCCCGGACTGGAACCTCGAACCGATTTTGAAGCGTCGAGACGAGATTGTTTCCAAGGCCTCACCTTCTCCCTCTCCTCCGGGTGGTCCCCTTCCGGAATTGCCGTCTGCACTTTCGCCCGGTTCTGCCATCTCTCCATCTCCGGAGCCTGTCTCTAAACCGAGCCCGGAATCGGCGCCGAGCCCTTCATCATCTCCCAGCGAAAGTTCCAGCCCCGCTCCGACTCCGAGCCCTTCACCTCCCAGCGAAAGTCCCAGCCCCACTCCGACTCCGAGCCACACTCAAGGACCATAGAGGAAACACCTGGCATCACCCGGGCGGCCCCTTTGGCTTTGGGGCAGGAAAATCGTCGCCAAGCAAAGAATCCCCCATGGTTCTTCGTCTTGCTCTGTGATTAAAATAGTCGTTGGTGAGACACCCAACCGAAAATAGATTTTACAACGAGTTCGATACAGAAAGCCTCGCTCGGCGCGAACCAGACGAGTATCGAACCGCTTTTCAGACTGACAGAGACCGAATCATTTACAGCTCAGCTTTTCGCCGGCTGCAGGCCAAGACTCAGGTTTTTCTTTCGGGTGAATTCGACTTTTACCGCACAAGGCTGACTCATTCGCTCGAAGTTGCCCAGATCGGCCGCTCTATCTCTTCGTTTCTGAAGCAGACCTCCCCTGCTCTTCACGAAGACTTTTTCATCGATCCGGATCTGGTCGAGGCTATCTGTCTTACGCACGATCTCGGTCACTCGCCGTTTGGTCACGCTGGAGAACGCACTTTGCACCAGCTGATGAAAGAGTTCGGCGGATTTGAAGGCAACGCCCAAAGTCTCCGCATCATTACAGAGACGATTTACGCAGGCCTGGATTCGCGTCGCGGGATGAATCCGACCAGAGCCTTCATTGATGGAATCCTGAAATACAAGAGACTATTCCGCGAAGATGCAGAGGCTCCAAACCAATTTATTTATGACGAACAGGAGTACCTGCGGATTTTTGTCTTGGGCGACGTGGATGCTTCGGAAATCGGCGATCTAAACCATTTTCGGAGTCTGGAATGCGAGATCATGGACTGGGCCGATGACACCGCCTATTGCCTCAATGACCTGGTGGACAGTATGAACGCAGGGTTTCTTCGCTTTGAAAGAGTTAAACGTTGGGCGGAACAGCAAAGCCTTCAGGGGGATCAGGCTCGATTCGCGGAAACGATCCTTTCGGTCATCCGCGAGGGCAAAGCAGAAGCCCGTTTCAGCAAAAAAATAGGGTCGTTCATTCGGTGTTGTTCGTTGATCGAACGTTCCACTCCAGCCTCTTCGACCACCAACCGGTATCGCTTCGGTTTGCTGGTCGACCCAGCCGTCCGCGTCGAGGCCGATTTCTACAAACGACTCTCTCAGGAACTCGTTTTCGACCATTCGCAGCTGCATCAACTCGAACGGAAGGGAAGAGTCATTCTGGAAGGTATTTTTGAAGCATTTTCCGAGAGCTATCTGAACGGAAAGGGCTTTCGCCTGATGCCGGAAAGTTTCGATCGGATTATCCGCCTGAAACAGGATCGCCGAACCCGCGCGCGTATTTTGTGTGATTACATTGCTGGCATGACGGACGGATTCGCCATTAGAACGTACAAACGACTGTACGACCCTGAATTTGGATCGCTCCTCGACCTCGGTTGATCACCGGCGACGCCACACCCCCGAGGTCCTGATCCCGGTGCTCGTTGGGCGTGAATAGCTGTGCACGGCAGTGAAGAACTTTGCCGGTCGAACTTTTGTTCGTAGATCTCGTAATCGCGTTTTGAAGTTATTCACAACCTTGAAAGGCAGGTAAGCCACCGAATGCAAAGAGGTTACGGCAGGTAAGACCGGTAGTTCACACCCTTAATAAGAAGAATCTAGGTGGCTCACCAAGAAGCAATTCTTCTCAGAGCTGTTAACAAGTCTTCATGCATGCTCAAAAATGGATGGCTAAACCGAATGCCGCGCCGGTTGCTTCGTGCACGGCCTCGCTCAAAGTTGGATGCGCGTGAATGGTCGCCTCGATTTCTGCAAAGGTTGCTTCGAGAGTGATTGCCAGTCCGAGCTCGGCAATTAATTCGGTCGCTTCCGCCCCGATAATATGTGCGCCGAGGATCTCGCCATGAGGTTCACCAACAATGAGTTTGACGAAACCTTCGGGTTCACCGATGGCAAGCGCTTTCCCGTTGGCTGAGAAAGGAAACTTGCCTACTTTGAATTTCAACCCTTCCTCTTTCGCTGCGCGTTCCGTCAGGCCGACGCTGGCAACTTGTGGCTGGCAGTAGGTGCAGCCTGGGAAAACCCGCACCCGCTTTGGTTGATGGTTGGTAAACATGCCCTCGATAGCCTGGATTGCTTCCCAGCTCGCCACGTGAGCGAGCCAGGGTGGCCCGATCACATCTCCCGCCGCGTAAATCCCGTTCACATTCGTCGCGTAGCGATCGTTCACGTCAATGAAGCCTTTCTTGTCGAGGTTGAGTTCCACTCCTCCCGGCAGCAAAGGCGAAACACCGACAGCTACCAGCATGCAATCTCCTTCAAGTTTTTCCTGCTTCTTGCCTTCGACGATCACGCTGACGCCTTGATCATTGATGTCGGCTTTGACCAGCTTCGTGCTGGTAAGGATTTTTATCCCCTGTTTCGCGAGTGATTTTTCAAGGGTCACACTTATCTCCGTGTCTTCGACTGGGAGAACATTTGGTAACATCTCCACGATTGTCACCTCCGTGCCGAATGCATTGAAAAAATAGGCAAATTCAACCCCTATAGCCCCCGCCCCGATCACGATCAGACGTTTCGGTTGCGGCTCCAGGATCATGGCGTCGTGACTGTTCAGGACCGTCTTGCCGTTGGTGGCCAGCCCCGGGAGATCGCGGGAGACAGCACCGGTAGCGATCAGGATGTTATCCGACTCGATCGTCTCTTCACGGTTCTCCTTGGTCTTGTAGGCCACTTTGCCCGAGCCGGTGATCGACGCCTCGCCGCGGAGATAATCGATTTTGTTCTTCTTGAATAAAAACTCCACCCCGCCCGCCAGCTTATCGGCGACCCCGCGGCTGCGCGAAATGATCTTACTCCAATCGAAGGAAAGATTTTCAAATTTGAAACCGAAATCGGTCGCCCGTTTCTGGAGCAGATGGAACAGCTCGGCATTCCGCAGGAGCGACTTGGTGGGGATGCATCCCCAATTGAGACACGTGCCCCCTGCCCGCTCCTTTTCAACGCAGGCAACTTTTTTCCCAAGTTGCGCCGCGCGAATCGCTCCTACATAGCCGGCGGGGCCGCCTCCAATGACCACCAGATCGTATTTCATAGGAAATAACTAAAGTCTCAAATTTCGAGTGCGTTGGATATTAAACAAAGGTTCAACTTAGTTCAGCCGTCTTCGGAAATGCTGTCAGAGCAGCAACAGCGTCGGGTTTTCGAGAAACTTCTTCAACTCCCCGAGAAACTGCGCTCCGACGGCGCCGTCCACCACCCGGTGATCGCAACTAACGCCCAGAATAATCCGTTGCCCTGGCACCACCTGCCCAGCGGTATTGATCACCGGCTTCTTGACGATCGTTCCGACCGAAACTATCACGGCTTGCGGCGGGTTGATGATGGCATAGAACTGCTCGACACCGTAGGCGCCGAGATTTGAAACCGTGATGGTGCCACCCTGATATTCTTCCGGCTTCAGCTTTTTGGATCGTGCGCGAGACGCCAGATCCTTAATTGCAGCGCTGATTTGGGCGATAGATTTTTTCTGCGCTTCACGGATGACCGGAGTCACCAGGCCTTCCTCCACGGCGACCGCGCACGCGAGTTGCACGTTGGCAAATTGGATGATTGAATCGCCGCCAAACGCCGCGTTGGCCAGCGGGACCCGGGTGGCCGCTGCTACAGTGGCTTTCAGGATGAAATCGTTCACGGTCAGCTTCCCGAGGCCGGCAGATTCTGCGGCAGCGTTAATGGAGTGGCGGAGGGTCGCCAGAGGCTCGGCGTCGATCTCCGCTTGAAGGTAGAAATGAGGGATCGTTGTTTTGCTCTCGAGCAACCGTGCCGCGATCGTCTTTCGCATCCCGGACAATGGTATCTTCTTGTCTTGTAGCGCCGGGATAACGGCTGGCGGTTTCGGCGTAGCCGGTGCCTGGGCAACCGCCTGCTTGGGAGGCGTAGATTTGCCGGCCGCGACGACATCTTCCCGAACGATTCGCCCTCCCGGACCGGTCCCCTGAAGACTGCCGAGGTCAACGCCCAGTTCAGCCGCAATTTTTTTCGCGAGCGGCGAAGCCTTGATCCGATCCCCACCAGCAGCGTCGACGGGCGCCGATTCAGAGTCTTGTTGTACCTGCTTTGTCGGCGACGTCTCGGTCTTAGCTGTTTCTTTAGGTGACTCGACGGCTTCTTTTTCCTCTTTTTTCGGCGTCGTCGATTTACTCTCTTGAACTGGCTGAGGTCCACCGGATTCGACCTTCTCGCCTTTGCCGACCAGAAGAGCTAACTTTTGGCCAACCTCGGCTTTGTTGCCGTCCTGGATGTAAATCTCGGCTAAGACGCCTTCGTCGAATGCCTCCATCTCCATGGTGGCTTTGTCGGTTTCTACCTCGGCAAGGACATCGCCGACGGCGATGTTGTCCCCTACCTTCTTGATCCACCTGACGAGCGTTCCTTCAGTCATGGTGTCACTAAGTTTCGGCATTTCAATGGCGATAGGCATAGAAGCAAAAGGTTAGCAGATCTCGAGGACTTTCGCGATGACGCGCCCGGCATCCGGTAGTTGCCGCTTCTCCATAGGCGGACTGTAGATCGCCGGGGCGTCCAGAGACGTTACGCGCCCAACCGGGGCGTCGAGCTCGTCAAAGATTTTTTCCTGCAACGTCGCGGCAAGTTGCGCCCCCATACCGCAGAAAGGTTTGTTCTCTTCCACAATGATCGCGCGATGGGTTTTTCGGACGGAATCCAGGATAGTGTTTTCGTCCAGTGGGCGGATCGAGCGGAGGTCCACTACTTCGGCGCTTATCTCGTGCTCCGCCCCGAGAATTTGGGCGGCTTTCAAGCAGGTGATGACGGCTCGCCCGTGAGCGATTAGCGTAATATCGGTCCCTTGGCGTTTGACGTCAGCCACCCCGAGCGGGATGAGATATTCTTCCTCCGGGACTTCCCATTTTTCGCCGTATAACAGGGTGTTCTCCATCACCATGACGGGATCGTTGTCGCGAATCGCAGTTTTCATCAAACCCTTGGCGTCGTAAGCAGTCGCTGGAGTGACCACTTTGAGCCCCGGAGTTGCGGCCAGGAAATTTTCCGGAGTGTGTGAATGCGTCGCACCGACATTCGTCCCACCATTGGCCGGACCTCGGATCACGATGGGCACATGGACGAGTCCGCCGGACATATAACGGACGCAGCCCGCGTTGTTGATAATCTGGTCATAGGCGACATAGGCAAAACTCCAGAACATCAGTTCGATCACCGGGCGGAGACCGAGCATCGCGGCGCCGATCCCCATGCCGATAAATCCGGCTTCGCTGATCGGCGTATCGACCAGGCGCTTGTCACCGTACTTCTTCCAAAGGCCTTCGGTGACTTTATAGGCGCCGTTGTATTGGGCGACCTCTTCTCCAAGGATGAACACGTTTTCATCGCGCTCAATTTCTTCGGACAAGGCGTTTTTGAGCGCTTCACGGTAACTAATTAAAGGCATACATTTCGGTCCATGGATCAGGAGTTGAAGAAGTAACGGCCGTTCTGGGCGGCGTCAGTCTGATGGTCCACCTCCCAGTAGATGTCGCTGAGGATTTCACTCTCCTGCGGGAATGGGCTTTCTTCGGCAAATTTGACGGCCGCGTTGGTCTCTTCTTTGGCTGCGACGTCGATGTCCTCTATCTCAGCTTCGGTCAGGATCCCTTCGTCTAGAAGATGGCGGCTCCAGATTCGAAGCGGGTCGTGATTCGCCTTGTACTTTTCGATCTCTTCTGGTGACCGATATTTTTTGGCGTTCGCGTCGGCTACGGAATGCCCGTAGTAACGGTATGTCTGAATCTCGAGCAGAGTTGGTTCTGACTCAATATGGGCGCGATCCACGGCGATCTGTGTTTTGGCACGAACCTCGTAAAGGTCTTCCCCATTGAAGACATCCCAGGCCATGTTATAGGCTTCGGCTCTCTTGGCGAGGGTTTCCGGGAACGAAGACGAACGCTGCTGGCTGGTTCCCATGGAATATCCATTGTTTTCGATGACGTAGATCACCGGCAGCTTGAACAAGGAAGCGATGTTGAGTGATTCGTGAAACGTTCCCTGGTTGATCGCGCCATCCCCGAGATAGCAAAGAGAACATCCCCGCAGGCCTTTGTACTTGAGCCCGAAGGCGAGCCCGAGGCCCAGCGGAGTCTGGCCGCCGACAATTCCATGGCCACCCCAGTAATTCTTGTCTGGTGCGAAGAAATGCATGGAGCCCCCCTTTCCTTTGGAGCAACCGGTCGCTTTGCCGAACAGTTCGGCCATGCATTGCTTCATATCCATGCCGACTGCCAAGGCATGTCCGTGGTCGCGGTAAGCAGTGATCACATGGTCGTTCTCGCCCAGGAGCGAGATCGTACCGACGGCGACAGCTTCCTGGCCGGAGTAAAGATGGAGAAAACCGCCCATTTTTCCCAGATTGTAATACTTGAGAGAAGTCTGTTCGAATCGCCTGATCCTGAACATCTCCCGCAGGAAACGAACTTTTTCCTCCTTCGTTAACCGGCTGTTGATGGCGGCTTCTGCGGGTTCGACCAGAGTTTCCATAGGAATGTTTGTCCGTGCTAGGTTTGGTTACGGGCTACGGGAGGCGCCGCCTGGGCGAGCGGGGAGTCGGATTTGTGAAAGATCGTTTGGGTGATCACGAAGAGCGCGGTGAAGAAAAGGTCGCTGAGAAGCGTATTGCGGAAGAAGAGGAGCGTCGGTGGGAAACCCGGCACGCCAATGGTCATGGCCTGCCACCATCCGGGGAGGGTTTTCGCATAGTCGGCCGTGGTGATCCAGGCCGTGGTATTGGTAATCAGATAAAACAGACATGAACCTAGGAGAGTGGCGCCGAAGAGCAGAAACACTTTATATTGATGTTGTCTTCGCACGAAGTATCCGAGCATCAGGATCAGTCCGAAAGAAAAATACCGGGAGAACATCCCGGTATCGACGACAGGCGCTTGATAGTGCGCGTTAAGGAAAAGGTCGGCTACCACCAGTGGTCCCAAGCCCGCCAGGAGAATGACTCGGGGTGGCAGATAAGCTGCGCTGCAAAGAAGAATTGCGGCCAGTGGCGAAAAATTTGCCGAAGCGCCGGGGGAGCCTGCCAAGGCGTAGCAGACCCGGTACAAGGTGACGGCGAAGATCAGGATCAAAGCAGCAGGCATGACCGCAAAATAGTCCGGTAACGGTTCAACGAAATCAATGCGAATTGAAAAATCAATGGCGAGGATGAAAATAACAAGAAGCAACAAAAAAAAGATATGTTATTGGATAAGAATGGCCGGTCTGGATGGCATCCTGGGCCTGCCCGTGTTTGGTGGGCGTCCCGATTCTATCTGTCTGGCGTCGTGTCTTCGGTCCAACGGGCGCCAGGGAAAGTTAGAAGGCCGGGATTTGTATCTGTATAGCGTCAAGTCCCAATCCTCCTCGTCGTCGTCCTTCCTTGTAGGGCAGCCGGATCTCCGGGCGTGATGTGAGCATCTCCAACGGATCTCCGGGCGTGATGTGAGCATCTCCAACCCGGCGAACCGGGTGTTTTTCCCTAGGGCGCTAAGGAGTAGCGCCCTGTGAGGGGCCTGGCGCGATAAAACGAGAAACCCAGGCTAAGTAAGTACGTGTTTAGCGCCGGTGATCCTACGGCCCGAAGGGCCAAGATAACTTAGCCCAGGTTTACCCTGGGTTAGCCAGAGAAACGTGTTTAGCCCTGAAGGGGTTCGAGGGGCGGAAATGCCAGAGTTGCGTTCGGAAGACAATCCTCGCCGTACCGTGCGGCCCCTTCGGGGTAAACCCTGGCTAAGTTATCTTGGCCCATTCGGGCCGTAGGACGGGCGCTAACCGTTCGTGGTGGCAAAAAGTTGGACAAATGAGCGGAGTTTTTCAGGTACAGACGACTGGTCGGTTTGCGGTCGAAGACTTCGCTAAACACATACCAAGCCAAAGCCTGGGCTAAGCTATCTTGACCCTTCGGGCCGTAAAACCGTCGCCAAACAAATGCTCCCGGTGACGGAGGCCATGCGGATCGAAGGTGCGCTCTGGCGGAAGGGCGCGACGAAACGTGTCACTCCCAACCTTGGATCATGAGATGAAGTTCTTCGAGAAGACTGTCGATTTTTTTGAGATCTTTCCGTCGGCCTTTCTCGGGTTTCAGATCCAGGGTGCGGCAGAGGGTGATCATATCGCGCAGATCGCGAATTTGAGCGGGCGGCAACTGGGGAATTTTGGTTTGCGCGAGGACGGTATCCCTGATTTGGGTGAGTTGGGCTTCGACGCGAGCGGAGTAGGTCTGGATGGATTCGCGAAAGGATTTGCGAACGAAGTCGAGTTCCTCCGCGAGCGACTTCATCGGTGAAACGTCAAGGGATTTTGCCATGGCGATAACCAGTTGAGGGAATGTGGAGGAAAGCAGAGGGATTGTCACGCGAAAGTGCGGGGCTGTTTCAGGAGAGAGGAGAGGAGGGGCGGGTCTCTTTAAGAAAGAATCGAAGCTCGGGTAGAATGGATATGTCTTAGGAACCGGTACGAGGAAAAATCGAGTGAGATCGAACAGATGCGGGGTTCGCAGGCGGTCGACCAATCGTGGCGGTTGTCGTTGGTTCGTCCTGGAAGTCTTTGGGACGTGGTGGAGGCAAAACTGACCACCGCCAACTGAGGCACCCGTGGCTGAAGATTGATTTTAGCGAAAGATGGGGAACGATGCTGTGATGTTCGTCTACCCCAAGCGTTACCAGGTTCTCGTGATCGGCGGCGGCCACGCCGGAATCGAAGCGGCCATGGCCGGGGCGCGGCTCGGATGCCGGACGATGATGTTGACGCAAAATCTGGACACCATCGGGCAGATGTCGTGTAACCCGGCGGTCGGGGGCCTGGCCAAAGGGCACATGGTGCGAGAAATCGACGCGCTGGGGGGAGTCATGGGTCTGAACACGGATGCGACAGGAATTCAGTTCCGCACCCTGAACAGCAACAAAGGGCCCAGCGTGCGTGCGCCGCGGGCGCAATGCGACAAGAAGGCGTATCAATTCCGGATGAAGGCGTTGATCGAGGCGGAACCCAACCTCGATCTTCTGCAGGGAAACGTTTTGCGAATTCTGGTGGAGGGTGGCGTAGTGATGGGAGTCGAGACGACCCTTGGCCTGCAGATCCAGGCGGAAACGGTGATTATCACCACGGGGACTTTTATGCATGGGCTGCTGCATGTTGGGCTGCGAAATCAGGCTGGGGGTAGGATGGGGGATGCCGTCTCGAGTCTGAGCGAGAGCCTGCGGGAGTTGGGATTTGAAATCGGGCGTTTCAAGACCGGAACCCCGTGCCGGTTGAACGCGCGCTCCATCGATTTGAACCAATGCGAGCCGCAGAATGGAGACGAACCGCCTCCCAGGTTCTCTTTTCGGGCGGAGACATTGACCAAAGGGCCAAACGAGCTCTTCACGCTAAATGAATTCAGCAACAATATGTTCCACGTGGAACAAATTCCTTGCTGGATTACCCACACCACGGCGCGGACCCACGAAATCATCCGCGCCAACCTCGACAAGTCGCCAATGTACACGGGCCGCATCGAAGGAGTCGGACCCCGTTATTGCCCGTCGATCGAAGATAAGGTTGTCAAGTTCGCCGCCAAAGAGCAACACCAGCTCTTTCTCGAGCCGGAAGGCCGGCACACCCGGGAATATTACGTGAACGGGCTCTCGACCAGCTTGCCATTTGAAGTCCAATACGAGTTCGTCCATTCCATCCCGGGCCTCGAGAAGGCAGAGATCATTCGTCCCGGTTACGCCGTCGAATACGATTATTGTCCACCCACCCAACTGCACCCGACCCTGGAGACGCATCGGGTACAGGGACTTTTCTTTGCCGGCCAGATCAATGGCACCTCCGGATACGAAGAAGCCGCAGCCCAAGGGCTGGTGGCCGGAATCAATGCCGGTCTCAAGACATTGGGCAGACCCGCTTTTTACCTGAGCCGTTCCGAAGCCTACATCGGCGTCCTGATCGATGACCTGGTCACCCGCGGTACGCAGGAGCCATACCGGATGTTCACCAGCAGAGCGGAGTACAGGCTCCTCCTTCGCCAGGATAACGCGGATCTCCGGTTAACCCCCAAGGCGAAGGAATATGGGCTCGTCTCGGAATCGCAGTGGGCCGCGGCCGCTCAAAAAATCAAGGCGATCTCCCAGGCCAAAGAGCGCGCCATCAAGACCCGGGTGGATCAAATGCGTCTCGATCAGTTGTTGCGCCGCCCAGATTTCGATCTTCGACTCTTGCCCAAGGATCTCCATCAGGATTTTTCGACAGAGGTCTGGGAACAGGTCGAAACCGACCTCAAGTACGAAGGCTATATCAAAAGACAGGAAGATTCGATTGCCCGAGCCGAACGCGCAGAATCAAAGCATATACCCAATCTGCTCGACTACGATCATGTCCGAGGTCTCCGGGTGGAAGCCCGCCAAAAATTCACCAAAATCCGACCCGCAACGCTCGGGCAGGCGGGTCGGATCAGTGGCATTACACCTGCCGACATCGCACTGCTGACCATTCATCTCGAGAAAGGTTCCGGGTAAAGCGTTCGGGGGCAAAAAACGTATATCCCAGCCCAGGGTTTGTCTCTGCTTAGCGAAGTCTTCAACCTCAAACGGACCAGGGGTCTGTACCTGAAAAACTCGCTCATTTGTCCAACTTCGAGGAGATAAAATCGCTCCTTTTTGACACGACGAACGGTTAGCGCCGTGTCTTCGGCCCAAATTGAGCACTCGGCTTACTTTGATTTGACCACCCTCCAAAGATTCCGAGGATGAGGACGAGTACGATTTTAGGAACGATTGCGAGGAAAGAGCCTCGTCCGATCGAACAAAGATTTAGTTGGCTCGAACCTATCGACTAGTCGTCGTCTTGCCAACGTCCTCGTCCTCGATTTTTTTTTGGCGCAGTTTGGACATTTGGAGAAAGTGGGCGCAAATATTTTAGGCTTCGCCAATGGCCCAAGGGGCCAAAAAGTATTATAGTGTCGCGTCGGGCCCTGTAGTGGCAAATCTCGGGACCCGATGTCGAGTTGAGGTTCACCGATTGCGTCGCACTTCAACGCGTGACGAGAACTGAACCATCGAACACGGGGACTTCCGAATTCATCCGGCGCGGCTTCCCGGCAGCCTTGGAGTCTCCCAAACAATTACCGCTTGACAATCGTTAGGAACCTAATAATAAGGTTCATTAATCTTATGCCGAGTGCACTCACGCTGCTCAAAGGGTTGCCCAGATACGAAGTGTTCCTGGAGCAGGCCAAGTGTTTTCCCGACCTGGATGCCTCGGCATGTTATACCTACCTGCAGCTTTTGCGCACGGGAGACGAACTGCTGGCGCTCGACGAACAAGTTCTCACCTCCTACGGAACGCGGCACGGCCGGTTTAATCTGATGATGATGCTCCTGAAATACACCGATGGCGAGGCGACTCCGGCCGGCCTGGCCGAGAAGACCGGCGTAACCCGAGCCACCATTTCGGGTTTGTTGGATGGATTGGAGAAAGACGGCTTGATCGAGCGGCGCTCCGATCCGGGGGACCGGCGCTTGATCCGAGTTAATCTTACGGCTGCAGGGCACGGGTTCCTGGATAAAATCCGGCCCGGCTACTGTCGCTGGTTATCCAGCATCGTTGAGCCTCTCAGCGAGGAGGAGCGGCAGCAACTCGTCATGCTGCTCGAAAAGATTCGAACCCGCCTCAGTGAACTCGCCGTGACCGGCGAGGAGCGGAGCGCATCGATGGAGTGATTTCTATGAAGAAAAAGCCTTTCTGGAAGTACCTGATCTTCTTTGTCGTCTTTTTCGGCCTGTTTCTCGCGGTCGTGTTTGGCTTCGGGTTTGTCAAATTCACCCAGATTCAAGGCTTCATCCAAATGGCCAAATCTGGAGCCTTTGAGCCGCCGCCGACAGCTGTCACGACGGACATCGCCAAGCAATCGCAGTGGCAGCCAACGCTCGAGAGCGTTGGGACGGTGACGGCCGTGAATGGCGTGACTGTCAGCACGGATCTGGCGGGCATCGTCCGGCAGATAGCGTTCGAATCCGGCAATAAAGTCCGGGCGGGCGATTTGTTGGCGCGCCTGGACACGACACAGGAAGAAGCACAACTGCATCAGGCCGAAGCGCAACGGGATTGGGCCGCAGTGAGTCTGAGACGAGACAAGGATCTAGTCGAGAAACACGCGATCTCGCAATCCGATTATGATAACGCCGAGGCGACGTACCGTCAGGGACAATCCTCGGTCGATCAATTCAACGCGTTGATTGCGAGGAAGACGTTGCGGGCGCCGTTCGACGGAGTCGCCGGGATCCGCCAGGTAAATCTCGGCCAATATCTGAAGGAGGGTGATCCAATCGTGACGGTTCAGGCGTTCGACCCGATTTACGTCAATTTTTCTTTGCCTCAGCAGGATCTCAGTAAACTGGCGGTCGGTGAACCGGTGGCATTGCGAGTGGACGCGTTTGGGGACCGCTCTTTCAACGGCACCATCACGGCCATCAATTCGCTGGTCGACCAGGCAACGCGCAATATCCAGGTCCAGGCGACGTTGGCAAATGCTGACTTGCGGCTTCGTCCCGGGATGTTTGCCAAGGTGAGTGTCATCATGAGCGAGAGGCAAAACGTCGTGGCGATCCCTGCCACCGCGATCCACTATGCGCCGTACGGTGATTCGATATTTGTTGTCTCCCAAATGAAAGACCAGCAGGGCAAAGAGTACCAGGGAGTGAAGGAGCAGTTTATCAAGCTGGGCGAGTCGCGTGGGGACATGATCGCGGTTGTTTCCGGGCTTAAACCCGGCGCAGAAGTAGTCACGTCCGGCGTGTTTCGGCTGAAGAGCGGGGCACACGTGACGATCAATAACCAGATCAAGCCGAACAGCGACCTGGCGCCGAACCCTTCAGACAGTTGATGGCCGGGAGGAACCGATGAGCTTCACAGATCTATTCATTAAGCGACCCGTTGTGGCGACGGTCGTCAATCTGATAATTTTTATTGCCGGGTACCAGGCGATCCGCAGCATCAATGTTCGCCAGTATCCGCGGAGCGACCTGTCGGTCATCACCGTGACGACGCTGTACTACGGAGCGGACTCGGATCTGGTGCGAGGTTTTCTCACGACGCCCCTGGAACAATCGATCGCCAGTGCGGACGGGATCGACTACATGGAGTCTGCCAGCACGCAGGGCACGAGTACGATCAATGTGCACCTGAAACTGAATTACGATCCGAATGCTGCTTTAGCACAGATCCAGACGAAGGTGGAACAAGTCCGGAACCAATTGCCGCCTGCGGCGCAGTTGCCTACACTGCAGATTACTTCCACGGACAATCAGTTCGCCTCGATGTATCTCAGCTTCTTTTCCAATGACCTGGGGCGTAACCAGATCACGGACTATCTGACTCGAGTCGTTCAGCCGAAATTGTCGGCTATCAGCGGGGTCCAGAACGCCCAGATTCTCGGGGCCAGGACCTTTGCCATGCGGATTTGGCTGAAGCCTGATCGGATGACCTCCCTGAACGTTTCACCGACGGACATCCAGAATGCGCTGCAGAACAACAACTATCTTGCCGGCGTGGGTCAGACGAAAGGGTCGATGGTGGCGACCAACTTGGTCACCAATACCAATCTGCAGACCGCGGAAGAATTCAAACAGTTGGTGATTAAGCAGCAAAACGGGGCGATCATTCGACTCCGGGACGTTGCGGATGTTGACCTGGGCGCGGAGGACTATGACTCGGACGTGCGCTTTTCCGGAAGCGTAGCGACTTTCATGGGGATCTTCGTTCTACCGACCGCCAATACATTGGATGTGATTAAGCGGGTACGCGCCGCGTTGCCTGACATCGAGCGGGAGCTTCCGACCGGGATGAGCATGGCGATCCCTTACGATTCCACCCTGTACATCCAGAGCGCGATCGACGACGTCGTCAGGACCCTGACCGAAACGATCCTGATCGTCATCATTGTGATCTTCCTTTTCATGGGATCTTTCCGATCGGTGTTGATTCCGATCGTGGCGATCCCGTTATCCCTGGTCGGCGCCTTTTTCTTGATGATGTTGTTTGGATTTACCCTGAACCTCCTCACCCTGCTCGCGATTGTCCTCGCTGTCGGCCTTGTCGTTGATGATGCCATCGTCGTCGTGGAGAATGTGGAACGACATTTGCAAGAAGGGATGAAACCGTTCGACGCAGCGATCAGGGGTGCGCGGGAGTTGTTCGGCCCGATTATCGCGATGACCATCAGTCTGGCGACCGTCTATGCGCCCATTGGGTTGCAGGGCGGATTGAGCGGATCGCTCTTTCGCGAATTCGCTTTCACGCTTTCGGGTGCGGTCGCCATATCAGGCGTCGTTGCGCTGACCTTGTCACCGATGATGGCCTCTAAGCTGCTGAAGCAAGGGATGGCAGAACGTGGACTCGCGGGTTGGATCACGCGCCGCTTTGACGGGCTGCGAACGAGCTATGCCAATACGTTGACCTGGTCGCTCGGTTATTGGCCGGTGATCTGTATCATGGCACTGCTGATCATCAGCTTGGCGATCCCGTTTTATCTGATGTCGGCCAAGGAACCGGCGCCACGAGAGGATCAAGGAGTGATCTTTGGAATCGTGCAGACACCCCCGAACGCTACCCTTGAGCAAAACATGCTGTTCACGCAGCAGATGAACGATATCTACAAGAGCTTTCCTGAGACGGCGCAAACGTTTCAAATCACTCTGGCCACCCAGGGGTTCTCCGGCATGGTGGCGAAGCCATGGAGCCAGCGAGAGCGTACTTTAGAACAGGTGCTGGTGGACGTGAACCATAAATTATCCCGGATCCCTGGGGTGCAAATTTTCGCGACCACCCCGTCGCCGCTTCCGGGCGGAACCAATTTTCCGGTGGACATGGTGATCTCCTCGACCGCCGAGCCCCGGGAGATGAATGAGGTCGCGCAGCAATTAGTCGGAGCGGCATTCAAGAGCGGCAAATTTGTTTTTGCGGACAGTGACCTCAAATACGATCTGCCGGAGGCGAACATCGTCTTCGACAGGGATAAAGTAGCGTCGATGGGGCTGAATCTACAGCAGGTGGGTGGCGACCTCGCGACCTTGCTGGGAGGCGGGTACACCAATTATTTCAGTATCCAGGGTCGCAGCTATAAAGTGATTCCGCAGGTGAAACGAGTCAATCGACTGACGACCGATGATTTGAAGAATTTGTATGTGACCGGGCCGAATGGTCAGCCCATCCAGTTATCGACCTTTGCGACAATCCAGACCACTGTCCAACCGCGTTCGCTGAATCGGTTCCAGCAATTGAACTCCGCCACGATCCAGGGATTGCCGAACAAATTCGCCGGGGCAACCACGGATGACGCTTTGAAAGTGCTTGAACAGGAAGCTGCCAAGATCCTGCCGAAAGGATATACGATCGATTACACCGGCGAATCTCGACAGTTGCGCAAAGAGGGCGATTCATTTTTAACGACCCTGGCGCTGGCTGCAATTCTGATCTATCTCGTCCTGGCGGCTCAATTTGAAAGCTTCCGGGACCCGTTGATTATTCTGATGGGATCGGTACCTCTCGGTTTGACCGGGGCGTTAGCGGTCACCTTTCTCGGCAAGACGACGATCAATGCTTACAGTTATGTGGGCTTGGTGACGTTAGTTGGTCTTGTTTGCAAGAACGGCATTTTGATCGTCGAATTTGCCAACAAGCTTCAGGAAGGAGGCCGGGACAAATTCCATGCGATCATCGAGGCGGCCGCGACACGTCTTCGTCCGATTCTGATGACGTCGGTTGCGACGGTCGCAGGCCATACGCCTCTTATCCTTGCCCAAGGCCCGGGCGCCGGCGCTCGAAACAGCATTGGATGGGTTTTGGTGACTGGAATGATTATTGGCACCTGCTTAACGCTGTTTGTCTTGCCGGCTGTTTATATTCTGATCGCCAAGGACCATACGAGAGATCGCCAGCGTCATGGCGATTTCCCCAAAATGCCGGAAGAAAGAAAACTGCATCCAGCGCTTGCCTAATGCCCCCGGATTGCATTTAACTCTCCGCGAGTTCGAGAGACTCGTGCTGCCGGAACTCGATTCAATAAACATTGAGCGTTTAATGAAGGACAACGTTGGCTGATACTAAAAGAGTGACTCGCCGCACAATGGGGCGCCGAGAATCTCCTTCGGCTCACGATACGAGCGTCCGGCAGGATCAGAACGGCCAAATTGACCAATTTGGCCGTTCTTTTTTTCCCCGGTAAGATGGGAATGGATCGCTCTGGTTCTGACAAAAGGCAGCGAAGAGGATTTGAACAGAAGGCAGCAAAGGAAACAAAGGCGCATTCGGGATTGGGTTTCGGCGATGGTTATTCGGTAGGGCCTTCGGCGAGTCTCCGGTTTTCCAATGTCGTCGTCTCCAGTTAAAATGTTGCAGCCAAATGCGGCGCCTCGTATCGGCGAAACCGGCGTCGATATCACTCCGCCGTTTGAACCGCCTCGATCAAAGCTCAACAGAAGGAATAGAAGAAAATTTGAACAGAAGGCAGCGAAGGAAACAAAGGCGCATTGGGGATTGGGATTCCGTGACGATCATTCGCTAGGGCTGCGCCCGATCTGCGGCACGCGACCGCGTTCGGCGAGTCCGCAAAGACGATGAGGACGAACGAAGAGGCGCCGAAGTCCCTACCGGATGATCATGACGGAGACCCAACCCCTGATTCACCTTTGTTTCCTTTGCTGCCTTCTGTTCAAATTTTCTTCGCTGCCTTCTGTCGAGCATTGATCGAAGCGCTTCACAGCCGCATCGCAGCAACTATTTAAACCTCGAGGACGATGGAGAGACGCCGAAGTCCCTACCGGATGACCATGACGGAGACCCAAACCCCTGATTCACCTTTGTTTCCTTTGCTGCCTTCTGCTCAAATTCTCTTCGCTGCCTTCCGTTGAGCATTGATCGAAGCGGTTCACAGCCGCGTCGCAGCAACACGAGCCCGATCTGAAGACGAACCGACATGGGCCACCGCATTTGGCTGCACCATTTAAACCTCGAGGACGATTGGAGAGACGCCGAAGGCCCTACCAGATGACCATGAACGGAGACCCACCCCTGATTCACCTTTGTTTCCTTTGCTGCCTTCTGTTCAAATTTTCTTCGCTGCCTTCTGTTGAGCATTGACCGAAGCGGTTTCACAGCCGTGTCGCAGCAACACGAGCCCGATCGGAAAACAAACCGACAGGCTCCGCCGCATTTGGCTGCACCATTTAAACCTCGAGGACGATTGGAGAGACGCCGAAGGCCCTACCGGATGACCATGACGAACACCCAGCTCCTGATTCCCCTTAGTTTCCTTTGCTGTCTTCTGTTTAATTTAAAGCTCAATTCTTTTCTTCCGTTTCCTCGGCGAACGAGGCCAGCGCCGAGACGAGATTTGTCGGGAGCGGGCGCACCCGTTCAATTACTTCCGGCCCTAGCCGTTTTCCCAGTTGGTAACCGCTCGACATCATCTCCAACTTGGCATCCAGATTATCGATCAGGTGGAGAGTCATGGCCTCAGGGGTTTTGGGTTCGATCGGAGATCCGAATTGTTTTTCACCATGATGAGAGGCCACAAGATGAATCAAGTGAAGCCGGACCAGGTCCGAGTCGGGAGAAAGCGGGTTCCAGGAAGAGAACTCTGCGCCTTCTTTCAACCGTTGCCAAAGCCGGTTCACCAGCTCGACGCCCATGGAAATATGCCCGATTAGTTCCGCGCGGTAGTCGTGCGGCATGATAAAGCTCTCTTTCGGGAAGCAATTTTCCCAGAGCTTGCCCGCGTCGTGAAAAAGAATACCAGCCAAAAGCAGGTCGCGGTTCAGGGCTGGGTAGACTGCTGTCACCGCATCCCCGGCACGCATCATTTGCGCGATGTGCTCCACTAATCCGCCGCGTCTGGCGTGATGATAGCTTCGCGCGCCTGCCGATCGCTTGAGCCGCTCGCCAAATTCGCGGAGAAACAAAAGGGACAATTCCCGCAACCGGGGATCTCGTATCGATGCACTGAACGATTCGATCGCTGAATAATCGATGCTCTGACGTTCTCGAATATTCAGCGGTCCTGCCAGCAAATCGGCTTTTTCCGCAGTGGTCAAAAGTCGCATGTTCCAATTTCTTGCTTCAAGTCCGAAAGTTGGAGTGACCATAAAATCTCCCTGGACCTCCACAAAATCCCCCGGGCGACGCTCAGAGCAATACCCGAAGGAGGGATGATCGCTCCAGACTCGCAACGGGAAACTGGCAGTTCGATCGCGCAACAGAATTTCAAGATACGGCTTTTGATCCTTGGTCCGTTTTGAGGCGACCTCATCGATCTGGGCATGGACCGAACCGGCGGAGTGATCCGCCATGGTCTGCTGTTTCAGTTCTTCGATGGTGACAGGAACAGTGGCCATTCCTTGTTATCCGACGGCGGCGTCAGACATCCAATCAAATTTTGCTCGTCACCGGAGGTATTGAAATTATAGTGTCGTGTCTCCGAATAACATGCATTTTGCCGGAGGTTCCGCCGTGGCGGATTTTTCCAGGCGCGAACAAAGCCGCCATATCTGAATCACAGGGGTCGAGTCATCAACGCAAAAAAACGGCCAATGATCGCGATGGTTGGTAGAACTGGCAGATTTGCCCGGGCTTTCTTTGTGGCCATCTTACTATTGGCCCTGTGCGAAACAGAGGCGCTGCAGATTTCCCGGGCAGAAGAATTGCCTCCGCCGGCATCCCAGCGGACGCCAGCTGAGGCGCAACAACCCGGTCGCCAGCCTGTGGGAACGGAGGAGAGTTTGGGCGGTTCGGCGCCCGGCATTTCCTCTTACCAACGCGTAGCAGGAAATCTCGATCCGGACGGCGTCATTTATCTCTATTGGAGCACCGAGAAAGCATTGGGAGAATTAGACAAGAAATTGGAATCTATCCGCGATACGGCGGTGTCAGATCCGACTCTGTCTCAGGACGAAAAAAACAGGCTGCAAAAGGATTTCGATCTGGGAATTCGCTTGATTCTCCACAGCGGTCTTCAGGGGGTGAAGGCGATCGGATTGAGCTCCCGCAAAATCGAGCCGGGTGTTTTTCTCAACAAGACCTATACCTACCTTCCGGATCGCGCCGGGTTTTTGTGGGATACTTTCGCCAAACCGCCGCACGACTTCTCGTTTACTAAAATGCTCCCTGAAAACACCGAGGGATTCGCATTTTTTGATTTTAACCTCGCCGTGCTTTGGGGGGTTCTATCGAAGGAGTTGGTCGGCTCGGGAGTTCCGGAAGTCGCGAAATGGCAGCAGCGTTTCTCGCAACAGGAACAGGCCTTTACCGGATTGAGTCCGGAGGATCTCCTCAGCTCGCTGGGCGACCAGGTTGGAATCATCGTGACCTTGAACTTGAGAACTACGGTTAAAATTCCGTTGGGGAACGAAGAATATGAGATGCCCGAGCCTGCTGGCGCATTGATTTGGAAGGTCAGAAACGACAAGCTGTTCGATCGGCTGGACGCCTTGTTCGCCATGAATCCAAAGGTCGATAAAATTGATCAGCCGGACCTCCGCATGCGCGTGCTGCAAGGAGTCGAAGAGATACCCTACCTGACACCGACCTTGGCACGGTATGGAGACTATTTGATCGTTGCCAGCAGCGAAAAGCTCGTTCGCGGGATGGTGGATGCCGATTCCGGGAAGACGCCGGGAATAAGGGCGTCATCTGATTTCAACAAGCTGGCTGCGGGCCTGCCTGAAAAAGGGAACAGCATGGCGTATCTGGCCAAAGACCTCCAAAAAACGCTGGGCGAGCTGCAAATGAAATTCAGCCAGATTCGAGCTAGCGGCAATCCGCTCCTGGAAGCGATGTCAGCCAAATTCTCCGGATTGTCTGCAGACGCGGCAAGTTACACCGTTGGCGGAGCCACCGATGATGGCTGGTTCACGGCGGGCAAAACCACGAAGGATCTGAACGAAATTCTTGGTGAATTTTTGACACTTCCGGCCTATTACGCTGCCGTTGCCGCTGTCGAGGAGATAAAGCTGGCCAGAGGGAACGACAAGCTGACGAAAATCAAACAGCACCTGGTGGATATGAGAGCTGCGAAAGACGAAGCCATATCAGAAAAGAATCTGCAAGAGGGCCAGATGCTAAACCGGCAGGATATCGAGGAGTACATGACAGAATGGCCCCAGTCGATCGTCGGCGAGACTTACGAAGTTGGGATCGTCGGCCAACCGCCCTACGCAACCGCACCGATCGATCTTGGTGACTACCGCGCCGGTTCGAAGATTGAGCCTTAGCGCGAGAATCGGCCAGGCCAAAGCTGTCGGGAGATTTTCGCGCTGATGTTTGCATCCCGGCTGTTTTCGCTCTTCCTTCTTGGCGAGCGATGGACAAATACGATGTTGGTATAGTCGGCCTGGGTTGGCCGGGTGAACGGCATGCAGAAGGGGTTCAAGGATCCGGCCTTGGCCATTTATACGCCGCGTGCGATCTCAGCGAAGAACGGCGAAAAAAATTTGCCGCGAAGTATTCGCCGGAAAAGGTTTTCGGTAATTACGACGAGATGCTGGCTGATCCTGAACTCGACGCGGTCGTTGTCAGTTTGCCGAATTCGCTTCATTTCCCCGGCACACTGAAAGCTCTGCAGGCCGGGAAACATGTGTTGTGCGAAAAGCCGCCCACTCTGAATGCCGAGCAGATGCGACAGTTGCACGGAGAGGCCGAGAAACGAGGATTGATCTATTTTTTTGGCCGGCAAATGCGTTTTTCCGGCTCGGTCCAGGCGGCGCGGAGAGCCGTCGCGGAAAGGCGGCTCGGTGAGATTTATTTAGCCAAAACAATGTGGGTACGCTCACGGGGAACCCCCGGAGGTATCGACGGATGGTTCACCGATCGTTCGCGAGCAGGCGGGGGCGCATTGATCGATCTTGGAGTTCATGCAATCGACGCTGCCTGGTACTTGATGGGGAATCCAAAACCGAGGACGGTCTCCGCTCAGACCTATCAAAAATTTCCTCAGCTGGTGAAAACACCGGTCTTTGATGTGGAAGACAGCGCCTGTGGGATGATCCGGTTCGAAAATGGCGCTTCCGTCTTGTTCGAGGTTTCCTGGGCGGCGAATCTGACCGACGACATTCCTCTTGGGAAATGGGGCACACGCGAATTATTCAGTACCACACTGTTCGGACCGAAAGGGTCCATCCGCATCGTGGACACGCTCCAGCTGCATCCGTCGGTCAGAATTCCGCCTTTGTCGTTATTCGAGGATAAGGACGGGAAACTGGTCGACAGTGAGTTGTCTTTTGAGCCTGTCGCGCACGAATTTGTTTCCCAGATGCGAAATTTTCTCCGGGCAATCCGCGGTGAAGAAGCTGCGATCAACAGTTCTGTCCAGGCCGTCCTGCTCATGGAAATGTTGGATGCAATTTATCAGTCCAGCTTGACTGGCCGGGAAGTCAGCTTGCGATAAGGCAACGGGCAACGCTTCCCCGGTAGACTCTGCCTTGCCGCACCTGGTTTTCAGCTCGTACTTGAGCGGCCGCGGTTTTTCGCGCATCTTCCCGGCTCGGTATCAGGCGCTCTATCATGAAGGCATCCGAATTAAGGCAATCATTTTTGAGTTTTTTCCGGGAAAAACAGCACACCATCGTGCCTTCTGCGAGCCTGCTTCCGAACACTCCAAATCTGCTCTTTACGAACGCGGGCATGAACCAGTTTGTGCCCTATTTTCTTGGCCAGGAAAAACCCCCGTTCACGCCGCCTCGCGCGGCCGACACCCAGAAATGCATCCGGGCGGGCGGCAAGCACAACGACCTCGATGATGTTGGTTTCGATACCTATCATCACACTTTCTTTGAAATGCTCGGCAATTGGAGTTTCGGAGACTACTTCAAGAAAGAAGCGATCGAGTGGGCCTGGGAACTCCTGGTTCAACGCTGGAAGTTTCCGCCGGAGCGTCTCTACGCCACTGTTTACATGCCAGGGGAGGGTGATCCGGCAACCTTTGATCAGGAGGCACACAAATATTGGGCAGTCGCCTTCGAGAAAGCTGGCCTCGATCCGAAAATCCATATCGTCAATGGCAATCGGAAAGATAACTTTTGGATGATGGGCGACACCGGGCCTTGTGGTCCCTGTTCCGAGATCCACGTTGATCTGACGGCCAAGGGGGACACCCAGGGCAGACTGGTCAATCAGGGAAACGCGCTCTGCATAGAAATCTGGAATCTGGTGTTCATCCAGCTAAATGCCAACCCGGACGGCGGATTTTCGCCGTTGCCCGCCAGGCATGTCGATACGGGGATGGGCTTTGAACGGGTCGCCGGAATTATCGAATGCACTGACGGTTTCCGGGATTTCACGGGCCCAATTTCCAATTATGACAGCGATGTATTCCGCCCTATCTTCGGGAGAATTTCGGAGCTCAGCGGCAAACTGTATGCGAAAACGCTGCCGGGCGCTCGTTCGAACCTGTCTGAACAAGAAAAAATCGACGTCGCTTTCCGGGTCGTGGCGGATCACCTGCGCACGCTTTCATTTGCCATCGCGGATGGAATTGTTCCGAGCAACACGGATCGCAACTATGTCCTCCGACGCATCCTTCGCCGGGCGACAATGTTTGGTCGATCTCTAGGTTTCGGTTCGGATGGATTTCTTAGCAAACTGGTTTCCACCGTCGTGGATAACTTTGGGTCTACTTTTCCGGAACTCGAAACCGAGCGCCAAAAAATAGTTGAAGTGTTGGATCGCGAGGAGATCCTCTTCAATCATACCCTCGATCGCGGATTGCGCATCTTCGAGGAAGAATATCACCAACGAATCGGCCCCACCTTTCCCGCGGAGACCGCTTTCCGACTCTATGACACCTATGGATTTCCTGTTGACCTGACGGAAGTGTTAGTTCGAGAGCGCGGGCTGACACTCGATCTCGAGACCGTCGAAAAGATGATGGCGGAACAACGGGAACGCTCGCGCGCCGCGCAGGAAAAGGAAGTCGTCACGGCCGTCGAAGAAACTGTTCCGACGGAGTTTATCGGTTTTGATCACGATGCAGCTAAGGCGCATTTATTGCAGGTCGTTCGTCAGGATAACCAGACCTTTGCCATCGTGGACAGGTCCCCTTTCTATGCCGAGATGGGAGGTCAGGTTAGCGACACCGGCGAGGTTATATTGCCGAATGACCAAATCGTCCCGGTTCAGGGAGTCACTAAACAAGGGCGAACGTTCTACCTGAAGCTTAATGAGCCGATCGAAGTTAGTATTCCCGCGGAAGTTATTTTGCAAATAGATGCTCCCCGGCGCCGGATGATTGAGGCTCATCATACGGCGACGCATCTGCTTCACTGGGCACTGCATGAAGTCGTTAGCAAGGAAGTTAGGCAAAAGGGTTCCTTCGTCGGTCCGGACCGTTTGCGATTTGATTTCAATAGTCACCCCGTTTCACCGCCGCAACTGCGGGAGATCGAGGAGTTAGTTAATCATGGCATCGTGGCCAATGACCCGGTCAGCTGGATCGAAGTCCCGTATCGCGAGGTGAAATCTCGAATCGATATCATGCAGTTTTTCGGCGAAAAATACGGCGCCGAAGTTCGCGTGGTCCAGATCGGGGGAAGGGCAGGGAGGCTCGATGGTTACTCCATGGAATTGTGCGGCGGCACCCACGTGCAGCGGACCGGGCAGCTTGGATTGTTCAAGATTGTTAGTGAAGGCGCCATTTCGGCCGGCGTCCGCCGAGTCGAAGCGCTCACCGGGCTGGTGGCCTTCCGTCATCTGCAAACGCAGTTGGACCAAAGGTCGACCAAGATCGAGGAACTTCATCGCGAGTTGGCGGATTTGAAAAAAGCACTGGAGAAGGAGCGGACCCAGACCCTGCAGCGTGAAGCCGAGCTAGTGGTGGCGAAGCTTTCCACCAATCAGCGGGCTCTGGTGCAGATCATAGAGGCGGCTACGGCGGATCAACTCCAATTCGTGGCGAACTTGCTCAAAACGAAAGGATTTGCCGGAATTGCGATCTTATTCGGCAAAGGCACGGAACAGATCCATCTTCTGGTAACGGTGGATCCTTCGCTGACCAAAGTGTTCCAGGCTGGGAGAATTGTTCAGGAACTCGCCGGTATCCTGGGCGGAAAAGGGGGCGGGCGCGCGGAGATGGCTCGTGGTGTCGGGAAGGATCAGACCAAATTGGATCTCGCGAAGCAGCGGGCCCTGGAGTTGACGGCGGGCATTTGAACGGGGCAGCCCAGGGTTTGCCCCATAAGCGCTAAGATAATTGTGAGGCGCCTCGATGGGCGAATGGCTTTTGTCCCGGAGGGGACAGCACGATAGGCGAATGGCTTTTGTCCCGGAGGGACAGCACGATAGGCGAATGGCTTTTGTCCCGGAGGGACAGCACGATAGTAGCCAGGCACGAAGTGCCTGGAATCATGAGGAAAATAGCGCCGTCCCAGCGGGACGATTGAACCGATCTCAGCTTAGATCAGACGCAAGTAATAAACACTCAGTAAAGCAATGTTTTAGTATTTACCTGGCGGCATGAGCATTCGACGCGCTGTCGCTTGCTCATGCCGGGGCTCAGTTTCGACGACTAGCTAGCCCTGCAAACTCCGGCCGCTTCCCCTTTCCCCGCTATCAACTACCGCGCTCCCTCTTAAAATGGAAGTACCAGAGACAACCCGTGGGTTGCTCTGGCGTTTCCTTTCGTCAAGTGACGTCTGGAGACCGCGGCAGACGGCCCCTTGGGGTAAGGCTTACTTTAAGGTAGCCTTAAATGACCAGTGGCCGATTCCTGACGCTGGAGATCCAGAAAATTTTGCCGGCATCTCTCCATTAGCGAACGAGTAATAGGTGAGGTGACCGGAACTCGTGTCGAGGAGGAAGTGAAGGTCGTTGCTTGAAGGCAGATAAGCCAGCCAATACGTACCGGCGGGTAAGGTGACCGGGGTGATGACGTTGAGAGTATTCCATCCAACCACCGTACTGACCGCATTGGTCTCGGCTTTCTTAGTTCCTGGGCCGGCTCCGGGGCCAGAAGCGTCGTAAATGGCCATCCGCAATGTACCGGCAGCCTGATTTACATAAAAGGACATGCTCTGAAGACTACCGGATTTCGATAAGACGGCGCTCTGAGCCAGCATAAGGTTACCGTTGCCTCCGTCCGTGCTTGGCAGAAGAGCCGTTTCGCCGATGTTGAAGGTTGAAGGTGCAGGGGTGGGACTTGGTTTGGTGATAGGAGTCGGTACAGGCGTCGCGCTGGGCGATGGGGTGGCGCTCGGACTTGGCTTTGGGGTAGCGACAGGTGTAGGAACCGGTGTGGCAACGGGTGTTGGGACAGGTGTGGCAACGGGCGTCGGGACGGGGGTGGCAACAGGTGTGGGCGCAGGCTTCGATGATCCTCCGAAGACATATGCGCCGAGAGTCCACACTCCAGAGGAGGGCCGTGCACTGCCATCCTTATCGGTGGTGAACGTGCTAAACAGGTTGATTCCCGCATTGATTGCCGGAGAGGCTGAGGTTAAATGGAAATCGGTTGTTCCATTGACGAAGCTGGGCTTGATATTCTCGAGGTTGTTGGTGTAGGTGAGATTGGTTACCCCGCCAACGGTGTAAGTGGTCGTGATCCAGTTGTAGATAATGTTGTTTTGGATCGATCCTGAGGTGCCGGGAGAGTTTCCGGTGTATTCGCGGATCCCTAATCCACCCTGGGCACTGGTGGTGCAGACAATCGTATTGTCGTAGACGCTAAATCCGTTGCAGGAAGGAAATATACAGCCATTGGTGGCTCCGGCGGTCGTGGCAACGATAAGATTATTGTAGATCAGAACTCCCTCTAGACCGTGTGCGACGGTGCCTGATTCATTTGCGGAGACGTAGATAAAGGCCGTGGAATGGGCGCCTGCATCTCCATGCACGTAATTGTTAAAGATTTTGAGGTTGGTGACCTTGGAACCTGGTTGAGCCGCCCAAATGTACATCCCGTTATGATGATTGTTATCTGGCGCGTCATCCCAGATGGTGCCTGGCATGGTGATGTCGTTATCGTGAATCTGGAAATTGTCCACCACCGCATTTGCCCCACCGGATCCAGAACCGATACCCCAGTTGCAGCCAGAAATGGTGTTGCGATAAAGCTGAATGTTGCTGGACGCCGGCGTAATGGAGTAGGTGTAAAAGATACCAGCGCTGGCATTTGAGATAATGTTGTCATGCGCCGAAAGATTGCTGCCATACAAAAAGCTGATCGCCGTTCCGGCGTTATTCGCTAGATCGGCTTGGGTGGTTTTATTGTAGATATTCGAGATGGTCAGATTTCTGATTTCGACGTCGTGGACGATATAGCAACTAATGCCCGACGAGCTGAGCTGGGAGCTGGTGTTCTGATTAGTGGCCCTGATGACGCCGTTACTTCCTCCATCGATGACGATGAAATTTTGATTGCAGGTAATGGCCGCTTGATTCCAATTAGGGGCGGACATCACCGCATTGGGCTCGAAGAGCACCGTGATACTGTCTCCAGCAGCGCCGGATCCTTGAATGGTCAGTGGGCTGGAAATTGTTCCGACCAGGTGAACGATTGTCCCCGGACCGATTTTGGTGCCCGAAGGAACAGCGCTGCCCCAGTTGGCGGAGGTGTTGAAGTACGAAGCGGCCAGAGCGGTGGCGGCACTGGAACCATTGGCGGCGCCCAAAGCATTTTGCGCGATATAAACCGCATTGGCGTGACAATTGAATGCCAAAAGGAAAAGGAGGGGTAAAAAAGCGAGCAGACCGAAAAGCGAGCTCCCGGGGTGCCAGCGACGTTTTGGCGAGCGAGAGGAGAGCCAAAAAGAGGAACGGAAATTTTGAAAGAAGGACGAAAAAGCAGGCAAGAAATGTTCGTGAAAGGAAATCATATTTACAATAATCTCCATACTAACCATAATAGCAAGAATTAAAGCTCATTTATTATTCT
>Ga0210387_10000291_pt1 | contig 36520 bp, 38 predicted proteins | sample IncBWC7OmetaG_FD_160108 | JGI IMG/M metagenome (GOLD analysis project Ga0210387, IMG submission 160108) | Forest soil microbial communities from Barre Woods Harvard Forest LTER site, Petersham, Massachusetts, United States - Inc-BW-C-7-O ... | reverse complement strand
CTGTTGCCATCGCGGTGATTCTTCCTTCGCTGCTGGACTCGCGATCCGAAGCTCGATGGGTCCCGCCTTCCCGCGTGGTGAGTTTCGGCATTCGTCTATTTGGCCGAAGCGGTCGCGGCCAGACTGGGCATTCAGGATAGCCCATGGCCAGAATTAGAAACCTGAAGTCTCGGATGAGAGCCGAAGTAAATTATATTTTCTGGTAATTAGAACTGGTCGTGGTCACCACAAGCTTCTTGGCCGTGGCGTTAAGAACCGTCTGCTGCACATAGTTGGTCCCATCGGGAAGAGTGGCCATCTGAACCTGCAAAGTCACCGCATCTTTTGTTTGACCCATGTAGGTGTTGATGCTCAAGGAAAGCACCTTTACGGCGGCAGAGTCGAAGGTAAGGGTCATCTGATCACCCGGTTGCGCGTAATCCCTGAAAACCAAATTCATGAGCCCCCCTACGGGATTCAATGAAAGTTTACCGGCCTGATAGGCTTGCTGCATCCTTTGCGGGTCCGGCGGGACGTACATGCTGAGAACGCCCTTCACTTCAGTCATGTACTCTTGCATCTCCTTTTTTTTCCTCTCGATGATTCTTTGCTTCAATCGGCCACCGCTGGGTGGCGGAGGTGGGGCTCCTATGGGAGTCTTTACAACCTGCTCTCCAGGACCGTACTGGCATAGGTTTTGAGTTGGCGGCTTAGGATCTCCATCCAGAGTCATCTGGGTTGTTTCCCACCATTGATATTGCAGCAGGCTCTGTTTATTTAGCGCGACAACCTGCTTCACGGCCGCAAGCTTCTGCTGGACGTCGACAATCTGCGCGATGGCAGGGATGGATGCCGCCAGCGCGATGGCACCAATCATCATCGATATCCAAAATCGTCGGAAAATCGGAACAATGGTGCCGGCGAAAGACTGATTTCCGCCCACGACTGCAGAACTACGATTCATTAGAACTCTCCTTTATCCTGGGTCGAATTCTTTCTCCCGCGGCGATCAGGTAGGCGGAAATTCTTTGCACAGGCTCGCAATGGCATTCTAACTGCGCGCATGTTTTTCTGACATGCTCTCGCTCAAGGAATCTTGAACCACTCAGGATTGGTACAGTTCTTTGGCGCGGACGAGGAACTCATGCCATTCCACTAGAGGAACTCATGCCATTCCACTATCTGGCCACGGTCCAACTGGAATCGGGATCGAACTTGGTCATTGCGGCAGCTGTTTCTGCTGTGGTCTTCCCCAGGTCCTTCTGCAGCAGAATGCCATCCTGGCTGATGATGAAAGTCATTACCCCTGAGTTGCCGTATTCAGCCGGATAGGCGACGAAAGCGAATCCACGGACCATTTTCCCATCAACGACGTAGTCCTTCGCGCCGCCCGGCGCCTGACTGCCTTGCCCGGTCAGCATATGGAAATAGTAGCCATGGAAGGGCGTGTGTGCGTCCGCCTTTGCGTTATATCCTTCGGTGGTTGCAAAGGCCACCAGCGGACCGAGCGGGCTCTTCGGCTGACCTTCTGGCGAGTCCCAGTACAAACCGTTCTTCTGGCCCGTGTCACTGATGAACTTCAGAGCGTATTGGTTCGTCTTTCCGTCAGCGAGGCGCTGCGAGAAATACTCGGCCTCAGCGTCGGCCAGCGCTCCACAGACATCGATGACTGCCAGTTCATTCCGGCCGATACGACGCGATAAAATCTCATCTTTTCCCGCAGCCGTGTCGAAAAACCACTCGCCAGCGGCATTTTTCTTGAGCGGGATTGGAAAGGGAAAATTGTCTGCTCCGATTATCAGAACTTGTCCTTCATCAGGCATCTTGCGCCAGCGGTGCATCACTCCATAGGCGGCGACAAATTTGTCGACCGTGGCTTTGTCCTCTGCGGCATTGCCAGAAGAGATGATCTCTTTCGACCCCGGCCCAAAGATTGCCAGAATCGCGTTTTGATCTCCCGACTTTGCCGCGTCCAGCAGCCCCTGGCCCGCGTCATCCGGCGAAGCAAACACCTTGTAGGAAGGTTTATCGGACTTGCTGCAGGCACCAAGAGGAATGATCAGCGCCAAAAGCGCATACCGAGTCGTCGTCCCTATTCTTCGAATTGCGCGCGACATACCGTTCCTCCAAATCATTCACTGAAAGAAATTTTGCCAATACCGCTCACAAAGCTGACTTCGTACGTAGCTGCACCGCTTGGTTTACCTGCGCCCGCCCCAGCCACCGCCGCCGCCCCTGCTGTACGATCCTCGAGCGCTTTCCGACCTGGACCCCCAGCCCCCGCCGCTGCTCCCACTAAAGGCCGATGAGCTGCTCTTATCCTGGCCTCCCCAACCCTTAGAGTTAGAACTTCCATTCGTGTTGGACCAACCACTGCCGGTGTTCTTGTAGGTATTGCCGTTTGCTGAGGCATACTTGTCGCCGTTGGCGGTCTGACCAACCGCGGCGCTGTTGCCGTACTTCCCAGACGCCCCATAAGCCGATGCGCCGTTCGAAGAGTGCATCTGTGCGGTGGTTCCATTCGAGTTCGTTTGATGCTGGCTGTCGACAGTGGTGCCGTTCTTCGAAGCAGTCGAGGCCCCATAGCTGCCATACGGATTGGACCCTTGCACAGTCGAGGCAGAGGCCCCGGTCCTTGGGTTGTACGCTTGACCGGCACTTGCGCTGCCGTAGCCGTTTGAGACTGTGGCGCCACGTGCGTACGTCCCCGTGGAAGGGTTGTAGCCATTGCTTGCGTGCGCACTGCCGTAAGGTCCATACGCACTCGCGCTCGAACCATAGTAGCCACCGTGCCAGGCACTGTTACCGTAATATGCTCCGCCGTGATAGACCACCGCAGTGGTGCCGTGCCAGCCACAATTCCAGCTGCTATATCCCCAGGCGCAACAACTACTGCTCATCATCGCACCGACCGCGATACCAACTCCAAAGCCGACGATCGCAGCCGCCGCAGCGGAGGGAGGAGGGGGAGGCGCGACGTAGGCGGGTACCACATAGGGGTAGCCGTACACCACCGCGGGGTTGTAGACGGGAACGTATACCACCTGCGGATTCACAGGTTGAATCACGATGACATTCGGCGACTGCTGCACGACGGATAGTTGAGAACCCGAAACCAAGTTACCAGCGGCGTACGCTTTCGCGCGCAGTGCCTGGACGGCCGTCATTACATCGGCAGCTTGCGTGCTATATGCTTCTCCCAGCGACGAAGTCCAACTGAGATTCTTCGACATGTTGGCGAGCACGGAGGGAAACTGTGAGAGTGCCTTCACACTGGGATCCCAACTTTGATCATTTACCGCCATCATTAAAGTCGAGCCGGTGAGTTCGGGATTCGTCTGAATCCAGTTCTCGGCATAAGCAACTTGGTCCGGGAATGTAGCGGCTGAGAGGATTTGGGCGACCAAGGCGTCCGGATAAAGAGCGATGGGCGCCACCAGTGCTTGCAACTCTGCCGCGGTCAACGGTGCACCTTGCCCGGAATATCCAGACGCACCCGCTTGCTGAGCGTCCAATGGCGCAGTGCCAAATACCACTAGGATGGATAGACTCACTGACAAAAGCTGTTTCGTGAAGTTCTTGATCATTTTCTACTCCCCACTTCTTCTTTCCACGCTCGGAAGGTCATCAAGCTTGGCCATCGCGGGCTGGGGATTGGCTTTCGCTGATAGAGAATTGAACGACTAGCAGACGGGATCGTTTCTCTGTCCGGTGGCCTTCCGAAAATCGTCTCCGAGCAGGATAAACAATCACATCTGGGCTATGCTCGGCGAAAAGCTAGCGTAGGGCTAGTGTTAGTTTTGACAGGGCGGGTCGCCTTCCTTCTTGCTCACATAGTAGCCGCTTGCCCCGACTGGAAGGTCGTCAAAGCGGTAAGCAAGGTTCCATCTGTTGCGCGCTTTCTTTTGCAATATCTGAGTTGGGCTTTGTGCGGGAGCAGTCTCAGCATAGTGAAAAAACACCAGAGATAGCAAAAGTGGCGCTCCAAATAAGTTGTGTAGAATATTCAGAGCCCTCCTCGATCACGTCAAGCGAAGTTGGTCTTGCTGAAAAAATCAGGGAATCATCCCGCAATCGAACATTTTGTTGGCAATAGGCGGTGCGACTTTGTTAATGAAGGCAGCGCGCATCTGTGGATCGGTCCTAAGAAATGCGATGAGTTTTTGTTCTTCCAAGCTCGGCGGCGCTTTCTGGGACTTCTGAATCCATAGCTGCTCGCAGGTTGACTGTTGGTACTTCGCAATAATCTTGTTGGCCACACCGTCCATGATGGGGTATTGCTGCGGTGGCGTTTTGGCGTCGCTGGGACGAAGTAGCGGGATAGCAGACATCAGTACAGTAAACAGCGCAAGTCCAAGAATCCACGGGTAGTAGCGCTTAATCATGATTCCCTCCAAATGTCGATTTCGTCCCTGTATTTAGCTGCTGGCCCGTCTGCTACTCCTGCTGACGCCGCCAAAGCGCTGATTTCCTCACCAGTCATGCCCGGGTGGGCGGTACAGAGAATTTCCCCAGGGGGAAGACGTTCCGCGGTACATCGGACCAAACTCCATTCGCACGCACTGCTCCGAATCCATCCGGCGAACAACTCCCGGGACAGCCTAGCCATGGTATTTCTGACAGAAGGTAGGAGTGGACGCTACTGTCAATACTTACGATACGAGAAGGGACTTATTGGAGGGCGTCGAACTAGTCTTCGCAAAAGCCTCTGAGAGTATCCGCATTTGTATGAAATCCGTAGCGTGCGCGAACGCCTCTCATCGCGGCCTCGTTGGGCTATTTCCGCTTGTCGTGGCAGGCGGTGCCAGCGCCGCGTTTTCGAGCGCCTGAACGTCGTTTTGCAAGCGGAGACGAGCCTTCTCCGATAGTCTGTCCGAGGAGGGAATATCCGAAGAGGAAAAGAAACGTAACAGATCGGCACGCAATTCAGGAGACGCTTCAGAGAATTCTTTTTTGGCAAGCTCGTCGAGGAGTTGCGCACAAGCGTTGTCTTCCAGCCGATACTGGCCACGCGCAGTCGTTTCGCCGACGTCAAAATTGTCGTTGCGCAGTGCTACTTCCCCCTTGCCCAGGTCCGCCAAGAAACCGCGGTAGCGATCCAGTGTTACGTTGAAACTCTGCTCGAATAGCTTTTCCGTTTGGGGGGTTGGGGTACGAAACTCGAGAATCCTCAGAGGGCCAATCTTCGGGAGAATACGATAGAGGAAGGAGAGAAAGGCGTCGCCAAATCCAGGTCTACTGTAGTCCCTTCCCCATTCTTTCTCGTAACTCGCGCGTGAAATGTTGTAAAGAAATTTCTGGCGCGTGATTCCGGGCAAGTCTTTTTTGATATCGTCCTGCTTTAGTCTCCAGGCGATTCTTGTCGCTTTCGGAATGAGCGAGCTGACGTCGCGCCTGTAAGAGTTGATCACTCGAGGCTCATCCTTGAGGACGGATTTGAGTTCCAGGCCATAAGTCTCCTGAAAGGCGCGCTCCAAGAGGGGCGCGGCAACTTCAAAGCCGATAAAGTCGTGGTAACTGTCGGGAGCAAAGCGGCCTTTGGCGACCTCAAGGACGTCAAATCCAAATTCCGTTTTCACGTGAGCGATCGGATCATCCTCATACGTCACGACGTCCCCGTACTTTTTTTTGAGCTTCGGGTACAGCATCGGAACGGCGAGGTTTGTCGCCAAGCGGTGGCCGCTGTTGTCCGCCGCATAATGCGCCATGGCTCCAATCGCGAAGGCATAGTCGTTCAGGTCCTGGGAATCGCGCAGGAGCGCTTCGATAAAATCGCCGCTGCGAAAATAGTGCGTGAGATCACTGAAGAATTTGTTGCCGTGTGGATAGTAGCCCATGTCCTGGATGATGGCGCCGCCGTAGGCGTATGCATGGGCCTTGCGCAGATCGTCCGGTGTGGCATTAGGAAAACGCGCGAGGAGGAGAGGGCGGATGTTTGTATCCCAGGCTGCATCAATGATGGCCTCGTGAGTCAAGACGGAGTAGGCCTCGGATGGAAGGGGCCAACCGAGGCAGAGAGTCACGATGCAGATCACCGCGTAGCGCAATCGATTCATGAGTCGCAAAATGCTTCCAACCAAAGAGACACGGGATTCAGAAAAAGCTGGGAATTCGACCGAGACGTGGGAGCCAAACGTCATCCAGAGGAGGCCCAGCTCCCGCGCCTCGCATTGAATCGTGAGACTGCCTCCGATTAGGACTGGCCAGCCCCGCGCTTCTTTTCTCTTGCGTTTGAACGGACTTCCGCTTCGTCTTCGCGTTCACGTCTCTCTTGGGGCGATTCTTCACTACGGAAGGAGCGGGCAAACTCATCCACCTGTTTCTCGGCTTCCTCCTTCACGACCCCGTAGCGTTCTTGAATCTTTCCAATTAGTTGCTCTCGCCGGCCGTGGATTACCGTGAGATCGTCGTCAGTGAGCTTCCCCCACTTTTCCTTTACTTTGCCAGAATACTGTTTCCATTTTCCTTCCAGCTGATCCCAGTTCATTGAAGTCTCCTAGTCTTGTGTTTTCCGTAACACCTACTGGTTCGGCTTCGCACCAGCTGGGAAGCGCGACGAACCCTGCAAATCAAGAGAAACATGCGAGCGGAAAAGCGTACATACAGAGAAACACCGAGAAGCGACGAAAAAGAGGCGCAATCCGACGATTTCCACCCGGACTACAGGATTCCTTTGAGGCCAATAGGGCTTCCACGGTATGGAGACATCCGCGCCGATGGCTTACAACAGAAGCGAATCGCGGCGGGTCCTAACAAAAGGACTCGGGCAAGACGCCCGGTTCAGGGCCAAGGAAAATATGATTGGGAAAGATGAGGAGGTCGTGATGCTACGTTGGGCATTGGGGTTTTTTATCGTGGCGCTTATTGCCGCCGTGCTCGGCTTTTCGGGAAGTGCATTGGCTGCGGCGGGAATCGCGAAGATTATCTTCTTTGTCTTCTTGGTTCTATTTCTCGTATCGCTGGTGAGCCATCTCCTTCGCCGAACTTGAGAGAACGACTTTCGGGTTCTCTTTATCGGCCGTAACAGGCTGCACAGATTTCGACTCGAGTGTACGGAGGAACTATGAGCGGACGAACAATTCTGGGAATAGCACTGGTCGTCATCGGCCTTTTCGCGCTGGCGTATCAGGGCTTCAGCTACACAACACAAAAAAAGGTCGTAGACATCGGTCCCATCCAGGCAACGAAGGAAGAACATCACACCATTCCGCTTCCTCCGATTCTTGGCGCTTTGGCTCTGATTAGCGGGGTCGTTGTTGTCGTTTCCGGTCAGCGTGGAAGCTAGGACCCAGATAGGTAGTACAAATCTTCGAAAAAAAGGATGGAGGATACAATTATGAATCGTATAGCGGCTATTTTTGCGGGCGCACTCATGCTGGCGCCCTTCTCATTCGCACGGAGTGCTGCGGACGAAAATGCAAAGGATGAAAACAATCGCTTGCAGAACGCCGGCACCGTCATGCAGGAGATCCTTGATATTCCTGATGACATTCCTCAAGACCTGCTCGACAAGGCTCGTTGCGTGGTAGTCCTGCCATCCGTTCTGAAGGCCGCCTTTGTCGTTGGAGGAAGCTATGGCCGCGGGACCATGGTTTGCCGTACCGGTAAAGACTTCAGAGGTCCATGGGGCGCCCCAGCAATGTACGCGCTGGAAGGTGGCAGCGTGGGACTTCAAATTGGAGCAGAGGCCACCGATTTCGTGATCCTCGTGATGAACAATCGAGGCGCGGAAAGTCTGCTGCATAGCAAAGTGAAGCTCGGCGGCGATGCTTCCGTCGCAGCCGGACCGAAAGGACGCACCGCGTCAGCTGATACAGACGCTTACATGCGCGCAGAAATGCTCAGCTACTCGCGAGCGCGCGGCGTTTTCGCCGGCGTGTCTTTAGAAGGCTCGACGCTCCGCCCAGACAATGATGCCAACCATCGCCTGTACGGCCCCGATGCCACAGCGGCGCTCATCATTACTGAGCCGAAGTATGAATCCCCTGAGTCCGGAAGGGCGCTTGTACATCGCTTGCAGAAGGCGACTCCTGAACGAAAAATGTAACCCGACCTAAATTGGGAAAAGGGGCGAGGCGATGGTTGCCTCGCCCTTTTTGCGTGCCACTGCCCGCCTCTCCTGCGATGCCGCCTCGCGCGAATCCGTCCGGATACGCGCTTCTGTTCAATTCTATACAGTTTGAACTGTATTGTCCGTGCTCCTCTACCGTCATATACCTGATGGCGACAAAGGCTGTTTGGAAAGAGCCAACCGTACAGGAGAGGCTGCCGTGATGAACAGCAAGATCGCACATTCGGATGAAACGCTTGTCGCCAGCGCGCGCGAAGGAAGCCGCACGGCTTTTGGTGAGCTCGTCCGGCGGCATTCCCACCGCGTGTACGGAATGTCTTTCAAGATCTTGAAGAACCGCGAGGATGCCGAGGACAATTTGCAGAACGTCTTCTGCAAAGCGTATGGCAAGATTCGGCAATTTGAAGGAAATTCACAGTTCTCGACTTGGTTGGTCCGTATTGCGATCAATGAAGCTCTGATGATGTTGCGCAAACGCCGGCCAGAAGCAGCCGCAGCCTCCGCCGACGAGGACGGGGCACCGGAGGGCAATGAGACGCGTGCGGAACTGCGGGATTTGCGTGCGGATCCCGAGCGCCAGTACCTGACGAAGGAATTGGCCACGAAGGCTCTCGACGCATTACATCCCACGCTCAAATACACATTCATACTGCAAAAAGGGGAAGGCTGGACAAGCCGGGAATTGGCTAAGGCCATGGAAATCACTCCAGAGCTCGTCAAATCCAGAATCTTCCGAGCGCGCGTGAAACTGCGGCAACGCCTTTTGGCTCTTGCAAAGCCCGAGCCGATGGCGCTTCAGAACTAATACAGCAGCGCCACCCCGCGCCGGACTGTTCAAGCGCGCGAACGGGGCCATTCAACACATGGCGATTTCCGTTTTATTGGCGCGGTCGTCACTCCATCAGCGGGTTTCGCTCAACTCACCCATCACACTTTTCACGACTTCGCTATCCATCTTTGGGCTGATATAGGCGCCCTCTCCGATCACCACCGTTAGGGCCCTCACCAATTCTTGCTCCGCATCCGTCTTCAGCAGGTATCCTCTAGCGCCAGCACGAAACGCGCTCCGCAGCAATTCTGATGATTCGTGAAGAGTCAGCAAAACTATCTTGACGCCAGGTTGCGTCTTTCGAATGGCCCGGGTCGCCTCGATTCCGTTCAGTCCGGGCATGGACACATCCATGATGATGACTTCCGGTCTTAGCTCGTCGGCCAGGCGGATAGCATCTTTCCCGTTTTCCGCTTCTCCGCAAAACTCCCACTCTGGGAATGCATGCAGAATTATTTGAACACCACGGCGGATAAAGGCGTGGTCATCGACGATGAGCACCCTAGGCATTGTCTGTGCTCTCCTCGGATTCTCGGTGAGAGTCACAGACCGGTCTTAGCAAAGAACCGCAAGTCGCTTGAAGAGGCATGGCTTCCAATTTGTTGTTCACATCCGCACAAAACTCGTCGTGCGCGACCGCAAGGAGCGTCACGCTTCGATGATTTGATTCTTTACCGCATAACGAACAACCTCGCTAACGGAATGCATCTCGAGCTTCCTCATGATATTTGCACGGTGAGTTTCCGCCGTCTTCACGCTTATCCCGAGAGCCACTGCAACTTCCTTGCTGCTCTTCCCCTCAGCGAGCAGCTGCACAATTTCGCGCTCCCGGGATGTGAGTCTGTTGCGCAAATGAGCTTCAGGATCGGGCACTGAATTCTGATTAGCGAACCCATTTAAGAGCATCTCGGCTGCGCGAGACGTGAAAAATGTTCGATGATTCGACAGAGCTTCGACGGCGCTCACCAAATCTCGATCGGCGTCGGACTTCATGATGTAGGCCCGGGCGCCAGCCTCGACGATGTCGCGCACAAGTTGGTCCGAAAAGTGGAGCGTCAAAATGAGAATTCCCATTTTCGGAAATAACTTATGGATTCTGCGCGCCGCCTCGAGACCATTCAGATCCGGCATGCTGATATCCATGACTATGATGTCGGGTTTGAGCTGTTCAACAAGCGCAACAGCTTCTCTTCCGGTCTTGGCCTCTCCGCACACTTCCCAACCAGGACGTGAAGTGAGGAGCTGTTTTAGGCCTCGGCGAATGATGTCGTGATCGTCTGCAACGAGAATTTTCACCGTATTCATCCTCTCAGCTGCTCGGTGCCCTTACATGCAATCCAGGTCGCTTGGCACGCTTAGCTTGCTGTAGACCTTTCATGATGTACAACCCATGAATATTACATTTGCGCCTGCAACCCTATACCGTTTTCCCTGTATTTTACTCTCCCTAGACAATTCCTCGACCCATTTCGCCAGCCGGGCCCGAAATCATGGTTGTGTCCTCTGCACAATTTTGATCCGCATACCCTAACGCAATGCAACCTCTACAGGGTTACCTCGATTGTTGGAACCAACGCCTTCAATTGGAATAGACCACGGAGGGCAAACCAAAATGCTGATCATACTTCTGGTAATCCTGCTCTTGATGAGTTTGGGCAGCCTGCCGACCTGGCCGCACAGCCGAGACTGGGGATACTACCCGAGCGGGGGCTTGGGCCTTGTCGTCGTAATTCTTCTCGTTTTATTACTTCTTGGAAGAATCTAAAGTTGCTGGCGGACTTGAAATCTGACGACTCGCCGTCGGCGAGACGGGCAGGCACAGTTTGCCAGTTCAAAAGGTCTGGCGTTGGAAAGATCAGTCGATCGTAAGGGATAAGGAGACTTATATCTCCAACCTTCTTGCAGAATCCCCGTACCCTGTGTCACCTTGGATTCATCCAACCCGAGAAGCTGTCTACAAAACGGTTCCTTTCATCCGCAGAAGCTTTCCAACCAAAGTAAACCGTTAAAAATGGGACAATGTGGTGGGCCGTGACTTCCCGCTGAGCTGATGGATATCCGCCCTCTGGATTCAGGAAACGAGTGCAATTAGCTTCAACGGTACTGCTCCGTTCCGGCCGGTAAGGCAACAAAGGAATGAGGCGTGCACATAGTGAAGAGGGCCGCTTAATCCTCTTCAAGGAGTAGCCAGCAAATGCAATTCCTGTGGGGCGACACTCGCACGTGGTTGATTTCAGGCGCGATCTTGGCGGGCGCCATTGTCTTGGCGCTTGTTGTCCATTTTGTTCTGTTCTTTGTGGCCGAAAGACTCGTCCGACGCAAAGGCCAGGCTACAGAATCCCTATTTGCCAAACGTGTAAAGAAATCAACGCGTCTCATTTTTCCATTGCTGGCGCTTGTTCTCGCCATGCCGCTTGCACCCCTCCCTCCTGATTTGAAGAGCATGCTGCAACACGCTCTAGGCCTGGGCGTGATTGCTTCGATCGGGTGGGCAATCATAATTCTGACGGAGTTGGCAGGAAACTTTATCTTCGCTCGCTACTCCTTGGATGCTCCGGATAATCTCACCGCCCGCACGATTCGCACACAAACCCAAGTTTTGCAAAGGATTGCCACACTGAGCGTGAGCATCGTAACGGCGTCCGTCATGCTCATGACGTTTCCCGCGGTCCGTCACCTCGGGGTGAGCTTACTCGCTTCCGCCGGCCTTGCGGGCCTGATTGTCGGAATGGCCGCACGCTCCACGCTTTCAAACCTGATAGCCGGCATTCAAGTTGCCCTCACGCAGCCCATCCGGATCGAGGACGCTGTGGTTCTGGAAGGCGAGTGGGGGTGGATCGAGGAAATTAATACCACCTACGTTGTCGTGCGCCTTTGGGACCTCCGCCGACTGGTCGTGCCACTGAGCTATTTCATTGAGAAACCATTTCAGAACTGGACTCGCACCAGGGCCGACCTCCTCGCGACCGCGATGATCTACGTGGACTACACTGCTCCCATTCAGGAATTGCGCGAGGAACTACATCGCATTCTTGAATCGACCGAACTGTGGGACAAGAAGACTTGGGCCCTGCAAGTAACCGATGCGACGGAGCGTACCATCCAAATCCGAGCTTTGATGAGCGCCCGTAACGGCCCAGCGGCCTTCGATCTGCGATGTTATGTAAGAGAAAAGTTGGTTCAATTCCTCAAAAACAAGTATCCGCTCGCTCTGCCCCACCAAAGAGAACAACAATTCACCGCTGGGCAAGATTAGCACGATGTCATTGCGTTTTTTCTTGTTCACTGTCCTCTATCGAACGCGGCTCGTGTCCTCGCAATCCAAATCTCATTCTTGAAATAGCTATTCTCTTTCTACAAGAATCGCGATGCCCTCTTACAGGAAAAACCCGATGGTTGCGCGCGCCGGGCCTCGCTACCCTGATTTCCAGAAACACCTCTGACACACCCACCGAGAGCAGGTGCCTGACCGAACACAGGCGCCTGTTCTCCTCCCTCCCGCGAACTGAGAGACGAACGCGCAGCTGGTGTTTGAAAGCCGGATGAGAATCGATAGTGGAGTTTGTGGGCTAACTGAGCTCTGTATCCGCAGATTAGGCTGAAGCAGGCGTGGACAGCCGCGCAGGCGTGTACGCCGCCATTCAAATTTTGGCTTATTAGCTTGGGGCTTTGCTTTTCCTAAGCGTCCTCTCCGGAGTTATCTCTCGGGAGCCATCATTGCGTGAATCACGCGGCCGTTTCGAACGCTATAGATGAAATACTCGCCCGGCGAGTTTGCCGCCAGACGCGCCAATTGGTTCTTGGCCTCTTCCAGCCCTTCCACAGCCTTCACCCAGAGCGGGTGACCATCGGGTAGTTTTTTGAAGATGTCGAACTTCGCACCCATGATTTCCCCCCGAATCAGTTTTGTTCTGACTGCTGGAGATAAAGGCAACCGACGCGCCATTTGCACAATGGAATTAAATGTTTTCAAAATCAATCAGTTATGGATGGAAGGCGAGGAGAGCGATGCGCTGAGGTGTATCGAAATGCGAACTTTTTCTGACTCAATATGTATTTTTTGCTCGTCAGTCACGTACTAGAACTTGAGAAGGTCCCAGATGAGATGCTACACGTTATTTGGCCAGCCTCAAACGAGGCGCCTAACATTCGACATGCTATTTTTCTTGTTTATTTTCTAATGCGGAGTCAGGCAGCGGGAGCGTAGCAGTGACCGTGGTTCCTTCCGCAGTGGAAGCTAGCTCCAGGCTTCCTCCCAGTTGTTTTACGCGCTCATTCATGCCACGCAGCCCAACGCCAAACGTGCCCATCCAGTCCTGCGTTCGGTCTTCCAGATTCTTAGACTGCGTTCCTTTCCCCTCGTCAATGACCTGCAGGACGACCGCCTGCTCTTTCGTCAGCAGCCGTACAATCGCCGTGGAACTGCCCGAGTGTCGATGCACGTTTGTCAGGCTCTCTTGAAGCACGCGAAATATTGCCAACTCCATGTCCCCATGAATGCGGTCAAACTCTGGCGAAACCTCCAGAGTGGTCTTGATTCCACTCCGCTTTGTGAATCCCTCCAAATACCAGGGAACCGCCGATTTCAAACCCAGTTCCTCAAGCATCGGGGGATACAACAGATAAGAGATTGTACGAACTTCCGAGATAGCCTCTTCAATCAGTTGGGAACACTCGGCCAACTCACGGCTATCCCCTCGTTGACTTCGTTCCGCCGAGGACTTCAGCGAATCCACCTTCATCTTCAACCCGACAAGGTATTGGCCTACGCTATCGTGGAGATCTCTGCCGATGCGCCGGCGTTCCTCGTCTTGCGTTTGCAAAAGCCGGAGGGAAAGTTGACGGAGCGACTTTTCCGAATCGTGCAACTTTCGCTGCGCCTCCGTTCTCTCCGCAATCTCTTTTCGTAATACCTCGTTGGCGCTTATTCTCTCCGTAAAATCACGAGTCACTTTTCCGAATCCGATCAGCTCCCCGCTCTCGTTTTTTATCGCCGAAATGATCACATTGGCCCAGAAGCGAGAACCATCTTTGCGCAACCGCCATCCCTCATCTTCAAACCGCCCTTCCTTCGCGGCGATCTCCAATTCTCGCTCCGGTTTACCGGCTTGGAGGTCTTCCTCCGGATAAAAGACGGAGAAGTGCTTCCCGATGATCTCGGAAACCGCATATCCTTTGATGCGTTCGGCTCCCGTATTCCAGCTGCTGACGTGGCCCTGCACATCTAGCATGAAGATGGCGTAGTCCTGAACGGCATCCACCAATAGCCGGAATCGTTCTTCCGTGCGGCGCATCGCAATCTTACCCTCGCTACCTTTGAGAAACGTGTCGCCGTCCTGGAACATGGCAGCTGAGTGTTCTGCACAAATTCTGACCAGTGGCTGAATGTTCTTTTCACCGTGACAACTCGTCATTGGATATGCGCACCGCAGCGAGAAAGAGTATTTTTTTGCCAGTTCGTTCCAAAGCTGTTCGAGCCGGATGGCGGCTTCGATTTTGCCCTCCGTCCACAGCAACGCAACCATCTCTCCGAATGCGGCGATCTCGGGACGCGGACTTTTCATCGCGGCACTGATTCGGCCTATTGCCCGACCGACGGTCCCCGCGAACCGCTCTGCGTCCGGCATCCCATCCACCATGATTTGCGATAGCAGTCCAGAAGCGTCGAGGGCCACGTATCTCCCCTGCCCGCTGGCCCTCTGCGTGTCCAAACCGCAAGCCCTCAACCGTTGCTGCAGTCCGTCGAGATGTACTTTGGTAGCGATGACGATCGCCGAATTGCCGGCGCCGAGAGCAGAACCGATAAAGTCGCATAGAGAATCGAGCAGAGAATCACTCCCTTGATAAAAATAAACGACGTGTTCGCCTTGAGGAGCACCGTCGCTTCGTTGTGGCATCGCCGAATTCCTGGGGTCCGGGCTTAAAGCGCTGGTGCTCATTTCATTCTCCTGCCCAGCGGTTGTGAGCACCCCTCCTGAACCGTTTAACTGGGGCGACCCAGCTGGGTCATCGCTCTTCATGCCGCAACTCTTTCCAGCTTTCCGTTTGAAAGTAACACACTCATTCGGTGCCGGAACCACTAAATACAAGAATCCCCTGGGCGTCTCGCGGAGCTGTCTATGATCGAATCGGGAAATGTAATGTTCCAGCCGTTGCCAAGCTATCGGGTAAATGCTGTATTTCCCACTCGAGGAAACTCATGCACTTTTCTATCTGTCTACCTAGGCGCCCAACTCCCATCGCGTGCCACTCCCTCTGATCCTCGCCGAATACGGCATCCCTCCTTAGTTTCTACTCCCATCACCCGATGGGAGACGCTTCGAGCGATCGCTAGGATGCGGTTCATGCAACTGGGCGCTCTCCGGTTCGCGTCCACAAACCGCGCCTCGCAGTCCGCGCAACCCGCAGCTCAAGAGCAACACCGGGTAAGCGATGGATGATCAGGCAGAAGGAAGCACAATGCGTATCAATCTTTCTATTCGTTGTTTGATGTTGATCTTGGGAATGCTGCTCATGTCCGTGGCATCTTCGGCGCAGGTTCGTGTCGGAGTCGCTATAACAATCGCTCCGCCAGAGCTTCCCGTCTACGAACAACCGATATGCCCCGGCGACGGTTATCTCTGGACGCCCGGATACTGGGCTTACGGTGATGACGATTATTATTGGGTACCAGGAACTTGGGTCCTGGCTCCCGAAGTCGGTTTTCTCTGGACCCCGGGCTATTGGGGTTGGGCAGATGGCGGATACGTTTTCTATGACGGCTATTGGGGTCCCCAAGTGGGTTTCTACGGTGGGATTAACTATGGCTTCGGTTACTTCGGCCACGGCTTTGAGGGCGGGCGCTGGGACAACGGGCACTTTTTCTATAACCGCGCGGTCTTGAACGTGAACGTCAACGTGATTCATAACGTCTACAACACACGGGTCAACGAAACCACCGTCACCCGCGTCAGCTTCAATGGTGGCAATGGCGGCATCAACGCTCGTGCCACAGCGCAAGAAGAAGCGGCCGCGCATGAGCGCCATATCCCACCGGTGGCCGCGCAAACGGAACATATTCAGGCCGCGCGTTCAAACTCGGAGCTGCGCGCTTCCGCAAACCACGGCAAGCCGCCAATCGCGGCGACTGGCAGACCCGGAGAACTGAAAGGTGGCGGAGTCGTAGCGGCCAGAGAGGGCGGAGCGGTTCATGAATCGGCTGCGCGTCCAGAGAACAACGCTGCTCGCCCCAACCCTGCCGTGCATCCCAATGACCTTCCGGCTGGCGAACGCCCCGCTCCGCCAAACACGGGGAACGCGAAAACGGACCAGAAATACCAGCAGCAGCAGCAAAAGCTGCAAGCGAAGCAGGACCAAGAACGCCAGAGACTGCAACAGAAGCAGGACCAGGACCACCAGAAGTTAACTCAACAGAAAGCTAACGACGCACAAAGACAACAAGTAGAGCAACAGCACCAGCAACAAACGCAGCAACTGGCGCAAAAACACGTTCAGCAACAACAGCAGTTACAGCAACGCCAGACGCCACCGCAGCACCAGGCTCAGGCAAGGCCTCCCAAGCCTTAATCTGTCCTTGAAACTTAGCGGGCGAGGCATCCGCCAGTCGGCTGATGCCTCGCCTCAGAGCTTTACGTGCGTTCGCATCCCTCTCGTCTAACAAAGCAGTCTGTACCGCATTAGATACGTCACCGAAACTCGCAAATCACATTCCTGAAACATTCCTGTAATTTGCCTCGTTCGACACTTCACGCATGGCACCGACGGCAGTCTTAGAGCACGGTTGCGAGAATCCGCTCGCCTCCACGCTCCAGTTTCGAGCCGGGATGGCGCAAACACTTCAAGACCTGATCGATTGCCAGCGCCTGCGTTATCTGGTGTTTAATTGCGAGCTGGGAGAGGGGCTCGCGAGTTCCGTGCGGATCGGGCTCGATCGCGACCGATATGATTTCATTTGCGACCATCTGATGGTCCGCGATACCAGCTCCGGAAAATTAGTGGGAACGTATCGTAGGCAGAGCGGTTTCCGTGCAAAAGGAAATCTTGGATATTACAGCGAGCAGTTTTTCGATTTCGCGCCATTCGAAGGGATTCGGGAGGAAGTGCTCGAACTCGGAAGAGCGTGCGTGCACACGGACTATCGGAATACTGCCGTGCTGCACATGTTATGGAAAGGAGTTGTGAGATACGCATTAAGTTGCAGGGCGCGATACTTGCTTGGCTGTAGTTCAGTGACCTCGCAGGACGAGAACGAGGGGATGGCCCTGTATGAGGAGTTGCGGGGAAAGTACCTGATAGAGCCGGCGCTGCGCACGAATCCCAAGCCTGAGTTTCAATGCCGCACCAGTAACGCAACGACGCCGGTGCCTGCTACACCGCGCCTGTTTCGTGCCTACCTGGAGATCTCCGCGCGACTCTGCGGTCCGCCCGCGATTGACCGCGAATTCAAGACCATTGATTTTCTTACGCTGATCGATTTGCAGCGCCTCCCGGATCGCGTTCGCACGAGGCTCTTCTAGCTGTTTCTTCGAGCCGTGCTCGCCCTAGTCAGCGGCCTGACTGCTGGACAACAGGTCGCGCGCGAGTGCCAAGGCTTTCTCAGCCTGCGTGGCGTCGTCGAGTCGCCCACGGGCGAAATCGCGCGTGCCACCGCCCTTGCCTCCCATCTTGGCCAAAACTTCTTTTAGAAGGGCGTTCATGTCTTTCGCTGCCGTGGGATGCTGCGCGAAGAGGACGTGTCCACAACCCAGCCTTGCCAGGAGCGCGATCGACTTTTCTGTTTTCGCTACGTGCGTTGCAAAGTGTCCCAGGAATTCGGGTTCGACGTCCTCAAAAACACGATGAACCACGCACAGGCCATCGGACCTCGGCGCAGCCTCGCGTACGGCCTCTGCCGCTTCGACTTCCGCGAGGCGTTGGAGAAGAGCACGCACTCTTTTAAAATTCGCGTCGCGCTCCGAGATGACACGCTCCACGGCGGCAACCAGTTCTTCCGGTGCACAACTCATCTTGTCCGCGGCCGCGCGAAGGCGCAAAAAATCCTGGCGGGCGGCCCGTTCGGCTCGGCCGCCGCATACGAATTCCACGCGCCAGTCTTGCCTCATCTTCGTGCAGCGCCGCACAAGGAGAGTTCCGATCTGCCCGGTGCTCTTGACGTGCGTTCCGCCGCAGGGTTGGAGGTCAGCGCCCTCGATCTCGATAGCGCGCAAGATTCCAGGGCGGTCGACTTCTTTGCGCACTCCGAGTTCCGCCAGATCTTCAGCAGTGCCATAACGAACGGTTAGGGACCGGTCTTCAAAGATAATTTTGTTCGCCGCGCGTTCTGCTCCCTCCAGTATTTCGTCCGAAGGTTGCGGGCCTCGCAGATCGATAGTGCAGAAGTCTGCGCCGAGATGGAAAGAGACTGTCGTCCTCCCATATCGCTCTTGAAACATGGCCGAGAGCAAGTGCTGTCCGGAGTGCTGCTGCATATGGTCGAAACGGCGCGGCCAGTTGACGCAGCCGAGGACGTCCGGACTTGCGGGGCGGTGGTCGACGAAGTGAATGATTTCGTCTCCATCGTCGCGGACATCCAACACATTCGCGTCCCCGATTTTGCCTAAATCGTTTGGTTGTCCTCCGGAGGTGGGATAGAAGGCGGTGCGATCGAGAACCAGCCCCCAGACTTGCGCGGTAATTCCGGAGTTCACATCGGGAGGAAGGACCTCACAATGCATGACCCGCGCGTCGAACTCTTTCACGTATGCGTCGTCATAATAGATCCGGTGTGTCTTCATAGAGTTTGGGCAGGTTATGCCTGCAAGGCGCGTTGCCACGCTTCCGAGTATTTGTAACCCGTGCCGGTGTTGAAGAGCACAACGCTCTCGTGTGGCTTGATCCATCCGGAAGCCGCGAGCTTTCGCGTGGCGCTCACGGTGGCGGCGCCTTCCGGTGCGGCGAAAATCCCTTCGAGCGACGCTAGCTCCTTCCCTGCTTGCAGCATCTCTTCGTCGGTCACCGTCAGAGCCGTGCCATTAGTTTGCTTGAGCATCCGCAGAATGAGGAAGTCGCCGAGCGGTCCTGGGACGCGAAGACCCGAGGCTAGAGTCGCGGCGTTTTGGAAAAATTCCGAGGTCGCGCGCTGCGCTTCCCACGCTTTTACGATTGGCGCGCAGCCTTCGGCCTGTACCGCAACCATGCGCGGCCGTTCGGAGCCGATCCAGCCCATCTCTTGCATTTCATCAAACGCTTTGCACATGCCGATCAGCCCGACGCCTCCTCCCGTGGGATATAGGATCACATCGGGCAACTTGCCGCCGAGCTGCTCCCAAAGCTCGTAGCCCATGGTCTTCTTGCCTTCGATGCGGTAGGGCTCCTTGAGGGTGGAAACGTCATACCATCCTTCGTCGTCTTTGTGCTCGGCGACGTATTTGCCGCAGTCGGAGATTAAACCGTTTATTTTGATGATTTTAGCGCCAAATGCTTGGCATTCCATCACGTTCGCCGAAGGGGTGTCGGCTGGCATTACGATAACGGCAGGAATTCCAGCCGCAGCAGCGTAGGCTGCCAGGGCGCCGCCAGCATTCCCTGCGGTGGGCGCAGCTAAAGCCTTTGCATTCAACTGCTTGGCCCGTGTCACCGCCGCCGTCATTCCGCGCGCCTTGAAAGAACCGGTGGGATTCAGGTCTTCGTATTTAACCAACAGGTTGAATACACCGAGCTTCGCCCCAAGCCTCTTTGCTGGCAACAGGGGTGTCATACCCTCTCCCAGGGTCACAGGCGGGTCGTCCGGCAGGACTTCGGCGTAGCGCCAGAGCGAGTGCGGACGCGATTTCAAGCTTTCCAGTGTAAGTGTGGCAGCTGCGCGTTTCAGGTCATATTTCGCATAGAGCGGCTTCCCGCAAGTGCAGAGGTGCTGCTCAATGGTGGAATCGAACTTTTTCGCGCACGCGGAGCATTCCAGTTCCAATACATTCGTTCGTTTGGTCATCGAAGAAAGTCTATCACAGGCCTTTTTGGCTATTCTTTAGGCGGCAGGAGGCCGCTGACGTTTCGGATGGCATCTCAGATTGAAGGTATAATGGATAGATGAGCGTCAGGCTGATCGCCCTGGATATTGATGGCACCCTTCTGGATAGCCGCTGGCAGCTTCCGGAGGCGAACCGGGCTGCGATAGCGGCAGCCACGCGGCGAGGGATCGAAGTCGCCTTGGTTACCGGTCGACGTTACGATTTCGCCTTGCCGATTGCGCGCCAGATCAATGCCCCGCTGACGATGATTGTGAGCAACGGAGCGGTGATTCGAACGTTTGACGGCGAGACGCATGTGCGGCACTTGCTGGCGCGGGAGACCGCGGGACGCGTTTTGGAGTTGACGCAAGGGTGGCGGGATTGTGCGGGAGTCGTTTTTGACCGGCGGCGTGAAAATCAGATTATGCTTGAGTCCATAAACGAGGACGATCCGATTCGAACCGCTTACTACACGCGCAATCGCGAATTCCTGGGATTGGCCAATCCGCTGGAAATCTGTCTCACCGAAGATCCTATCCAGGTGATGCTCAGCGGAAACATCGCACGAATGCGAGATGCAGAAGATGCTCTTCGAGGGGCTACGTTCGCTGCCGAGTTTGCACTGGCTGTGACCGTCTACGAAAGCAGAAATTTCTCGATGATCGATGTCATCAATCCTGTTTGCTCCAAAGGCGCATCTCTGGCGGAGTGGGCTACTTTGCGGGGAGTGGCGCGCGAGGAAGTTTTGGCCATCGGCGATAATCGCAATGATCTGGAGATGCTCGAGTTCGCGGGCATTCCCGTGGTGATGGGAAACGGCGTTGCGGAATTGAAGGGATTTGGCTGGCACGAGACCGCAAGCAACGATGACGGCGGCGTTGCGGCGGCTATCGAACATTTTGCTTTGCGAGAGGAGGCCCCGTGCGCCTGATGCGCACTCTGCTATCGTGCGCGCTTTTTTTCGCAGCTGCCCCGTGTTTGCGCGCGGAATACGTCGCATTGCGGAACGGGCAGCGGCTCCATGTGACGGGATATCAACTTCTTGGAGACAAATACCGGCTACAAATTGCGGGTGGAATCGTGGAAGTGCCGGTGGAGGAAGTTGTCTCCATTGACCCAGAAGAGGTATTTGCTCCGCTGCCGCCCTCGATCGCTCCAGCGGCGCCGTTGCACGAAATTGTGAAGGCCGCGTCCGCGCGTTACAGCGTCGACGCCGACCTTATCTTCAGTGTGATTGCCGCTGAATCGAATTTTGATCCGAAAGCCGTCTCGAAGAAAAATGCGCGCGGCCTGATGCAACTGCTGCCGGAAACGGCGTCGCGCTTCGGTGTGCACAATATTTTCGATCCGCAAGAGAACATCGACGCCGGAACGCACTATCTGCGCGACCTTTTGCAGCGGTACAACTATGATTTGGCGCTTGCCCTGGCTGCTTACAATGCGGGACCGGAGCGCGTCCAGCGGTTCGGTCGAGTTCCGCCGTACGCCGAGACGACTTCTTACATTCGCCGGGTGAAGCGAGGGTACGAGAAGAGTAAAGCCGGTCTGTCGCTTGAAGTTACGCCAAATCCATCCGCCAAGAAGACAACTTCTTCCCCAGCTGCAAAGTCGAGCTCGACCGCAGTTGCTTCGCAGCTAAGTCTCTCGAATTAAATCCAAATTCCAAGGTTGGGGAAGTTAGCCAAAGGCGGCTTTGCCCCATTTACTGGTCTGAGGATTGTACTCAGCGCAGGACGGGCACGGCGTGCCGTGCCCCTACCGAGTGGATTCCTCCCGACAGAAAGTCGCGGGTTATTGTTGCGTAGGATTTGGATTGGGCGGCACTGCCGTCGGAGGAGCCGGCGGCGGGTTTAGAGGATTGGCGGGTGAATTGATCGGATTTTGCCCCGGCGCACCCGTGGGGGCTCCGATCGGCGTGCCCGGAGCAGCGCCTATGCCCATATCCTTGGAAGGATCCCAGATAAATTCGAACAGACGATAATTGTGGGCCTTCTCATAAACCATGATGGAACTTTCATTGACTTTGCTTCCTATGCCGATGATGTTGCCACCCATGATTGTCGGCGTATTGGCAGGGGGAACTGCTTGAGCATCGGTGCCTGTGGCGGATGTGTCGGTTCCTTGCGCACCGGTAGCTGTTCCCGTTGCGCCGGTTGCGTTTCCCGGAGCGCCCGGGGCAGGAGCAGCACCTGGCCCAGCGATGCCGCCGGTCGGAGCAGGCTGAGTACCCAAGCCACCGAATGAAGTACCCGCCGCGGCGCCTTGTTGCCCGCCGGGAACGGGCATCTGAATTCCGCCCTGAGGCGGCTTAAGGCTCCCGATGAGATTCCCCGCTGGACCGACATAAATCAGACGCCACGAGCCATCCTCTTTGTTCATGGGGTCTTTGTATGCTTGCCGCATAAAACGGAGATTGCCGACCTTGGGCTTGACCAAATCGTCCATGGAGGTCGGGAAACGGCCCAGCTTGCGATAATAAAGTTTGATGCCGCGGGTGTATTGCTTGCCGCGCCAGATCATTTCCTGCTCTTTTTCGCGGCGGCCTTCGGTGAGGATACGCAAACCAATAGACATAGTGCTGACAAGGACCAGTGCGGTGAGAAACACAACCAGCAACAAGGCGTAGCCGCCCTGATTTTTTCGCGCATTCGTCAGTGCAAGTCTATTCATCATGCGGACGGCGGAGCGGCCTGCTCGTCCAACGGTGTACTGCCATGCAGCCCGCTGGAAATCTCCTGGAACTCGAGAACGGCATTGCCAATCTTAAGAATGCGATAGCGGCCGAGCAACGTCTCGCCCTCTCTTACAATAAAAATATCCTCGCCATCGGTAATGAAGGCGCGACGGGGTGTTCCGGTTGGGACTGCACCGTAGCCAAAGAATTTGAGGTTGGGAGGCAGATTCGCAATAGTGGGAAGAGATGGAGGAGGAGGCGGCGGTGGTGGCTCGTGCGCTTTATCGGCATTCGCTTTGTCTCGCAGATCTTGCGGAGTCGGAGGCGCGATCATGCTGAAGGGATTGCGACCGTTGCTCTTGTACTCGGTCTCCTGTGCACGCTTCAGCTCGTCCCAGCGAATTTGAGGGTTGTCTTCCCCGAGCGGCTTGTAGTCCTGAATGAAGCGCGTGGTTACTGTGCTGGGAGTCCGATTGCGCAACTCGAAACCCCAAACTAGCCCTGCAACGACCACCAGCACAACAAGCACGATAATTTGTTGTTTCTGCTTCATGCGCCTTCTCGAAAATAAGTTCGCACGTGGAGTGCCACGCGAATGAGCCCTGCGGCTGCCTGAGACTGGGCATCCGTAGCGAGCGCCAAGCCATCGACCACGTAAAATCTCTGAGACCGCTGCAACCCGTTCACGAATCGCACAACGCTCCCATAATCGCCGCTGACCGTTGCATCGATACTCACCTCAGCCATGCCGCGGTTGGGGATTTCCTTCTGCTTTTGCGTATGCGTCTCAATTCGGAGACCGGATTTTTTTGCGATTTCATCGAGTTCGGCTTCGATCGAAGAATACCCAGTACTTGCCGCGGGAAGGGACTGTTCGAACTTTTCACAATCGCTGCGCGTACGGGGCATGTTGTCCTTGATGGATTGCGCGGACTTGATGTCGCCCTTCAGGACCCCGAGCTTTGTGGTTTGCTCGTCGAATTCCCGCTGCGGCGTTTGCGGCGATGAGGACAGTTGCCAACTATAAATAGCCAGTCCGAGGTCCGCAGCAAGAAGCACCCCGAGCACGATCAGAATGGCGCGTTTCTGCAATGTGAAGTCGCGGTGCATCAGCTCCTCAAGTATTCCGCACTCAGTTCCACGACGATTTGATCCGCGTTTGTCCCCGAAGTGGGGCGCTGCACGGCGATCAGTTCGATGCTCGTAAAGGTCTTCGAGGCTTCCAGGGCTTTCAAGAACTTGAGTTTGGCATCATCGCTGGTAGCGCCGATGGTGAATTTCACCTCGATGCGGCCTTTCTCCTGTTTCGGTTCGATGCTGACAACGCGCACACCGGCGGGAAGAACTTTTTCAAGATCCATGAACATCAAGGTCCAGTTGAAGCTCCGAGCGTCGATGAGGCTATTGATGAAAGCGGCGCGGTCGTGCAGATTGCGATTCGCATCGAGGTTGAAGAAGTGTTCCAAGGACGCGCGCTGCTGTTCGAGCTCCGCCACCTGTTGGAGTATCTTTGCGGATTTTGCGCGCATTTCGGCGTTGGCTTTGCGCGCCAGGTAGACGTGCCAGCCGAGGCTCAGGAAGACGATGGCTGCGATGACACCCAGCAGGCCAGAACCGGCGATGAATTTCCGGTGCGCCTCAAGAGGCTTGGTGGCTAGATTGAGCCGAATCCTCATTCTTCTCCTTTTGATTCCTCTCGCGAAACCCAAAGCCAACTATTCTAACCACGATGCAACATCCAGCCGACCAAACCGTCCAGTTCGCGGCCGGCCATCTCACGCGCGTCCGAGGGGATGCGCCCGTCAGAAAGACCCGCTTGAAGCAGCGAACGGACCTCGCAGTGAAACTCCTCCTCGAGCGGCTTCACAAACTCCGGCAAACGCGCGCCAAGCCCAGCAACGCGCACCGATTGAATTCCTTCCTGCCAGGTGTCCTGGTAATACGCGGCAACCGGATAAATGTCTTCAAGCAACATGTGCGGCGTGAGGTCAGCGCCGCGTGCGGGCAGTTCCGTGCAGCGATAGCCGCAAAGCACACCTTCGCGGACGATGGCAGTCGTCAAGGACGGACCGGAAACACGCGCGAGGAGTGTAGGTTTGTGTTCCTCCACCAGGGCAATGGCTGCCAGGGAGGAACTGAGCACGACTCCAGGATGCAACCCGGCCGCTTCGGCCAGGGATTCATACTCGCGAATGATGCGCAAGCGAGCGAGCGCGGTGACAACGTCCACTCCGGCTTCGCGAGGAGCTTGCCGCATGTAGGAAATAAGCGTTTCGTCGACTTCGAAGGGCACGCTCTTTTTTAGTTTCCAGCGCAGCATGGGATCAGCTTCTTCTTTCGAACGAGGAAAGTCGTCGAAATGCTGGACGAAGACGCGTATGACCGGATCGGGCAAAATCAGGGCGACGCTCTCTTCCTTGGCGCGCAAGGTGGAGCACAGGCCGGAAATGGCGGACTTGAGAGCAGCGGGATTAATGATGTTGGTTTCGACCGCAGAGGGAACCAGAGCTCCGGGGGGAAGAACCTCGACGCTGAATCCGTCCACACCGCCGGTCCGCGTCCAGCGTGCGCCGGCGACACGGTCCAGGCCTATCTCGATGGCAAGGGGTGGATGAGGTGTGGCTTCGAGCCAGCGAGCGACGCGCCGCACGAGGTTGCTCTTATAAATTCCCTGGTGGAATGTGGCCATGCTACTCAACGAAGGTCACCTTATTAATTTCTTTGACGGTAGTAAGACCTGCGCGGATTTTGGCCAAGCCGCTTTCACGCAGAGTGATCATGCCCTCCTCGCGAGCGATGCGCTTGATTTCGGAAGTTGGGCGTCGGTCCACAATCATTTCGCGGATACGATCCGTCAAGTCGAGTAGTTCGCAGATGGCGGTACGGCCGTGAAAGCCCGTGCCAGAGCATTCCAGGCATCCGGCGCCTTCGGAAAGAACTACGTTGGACCATGCTGCTGGATCGAGGCCGGCTTCTTTTAGTTCGGCCGGCGAAAAGTTTTTTGGACGCTTGCAATTTTCACAAATCACGCGCACAAGGCGCTGCGCCATGATGCAGTTCAGGGCGGAGACGAAATTGTAAGGCTCGACACCCATGTTGATGAAGCGTCCGATAACATCGGTAACGTTGTTCGCGTGGACGGTAGTGAAGACCAAGTGCCCAGTGAGGGCAGACTGAATGGCGATTTGAGCAGTTTCCTGGTCGCGAATCTCGCCGACCATGATTTTGTCTGGATCGTGGCGAAGAATGGAACGCAAGCCGCGCGCGAAGGTGAGGCCCTTTTTCTCGTTCACCGGGATTTGCGTGATCCCCTTGAGCTGATATTCCACCGGGTCTTCAATAGTGACGATCTTGTCTTCGTCGGTCTTGATTTCGTTGATGGCGGCGTAAAGAGTGGTGGTTTTGCCCGAGCCTGTCGGTCCAGTGACGAGCACCATGCCATACGGCTCTTGAATGTAGCGGCGGAATCGTTTGACTTCAAGATCGGAGAAGCCGACCACGTCCAGGCTCAGACTCTGGAATTTCTCGGAAAGCGTTTCCTTGTCGAGAACGCGGAGCACGGCGTCTTCGCCGTGGCTGGCGGGCATGATAGAAACGCGCAGGTCGATGAAGCGGCCTTTGTACTTGACGCGAAAACGGCCGTCCTGGGGAACGCGGCGTTCGGCGATGTCCAAATCGCTGAGAACTTTTATGCGCGAGAGGACCGTGGAATGCCATTCCTTAGCGATCGGCTGCATGGCGTGTTGCAGCACGCCGTCGATGCGGTACTTGACGGCCACTTCGGTGTCGCGCGCTTCGATGTGAATGTCACTCGCGCGGCGTTCCAGAGCGGTGAAGATAATTGTCTCGACTAGCCGCACGACCGGGCTGACGGCGGTGTCGCGCGTCAGGCGGTCGCCGGAGATGGTCTCTTCGCTCTCTTCTTCTTCCTTGGAAACCTGGAGCGTGAACGCCTCGGTGGCCTGCTCGAGAACGCGCTGCGACTGCTCGGTGCGCTTGAGGATGTCACCAATTTGCTTTGCGGTGGCAACTTTGATGGCTAGCTTTTTCCCCAGAAGCAATGGGAGTTCATCGCTCAGCAATACCAGGCTGGGATCGGAAACGGCGATCGAGAGTGAATTGTTCTGCACTTCGAGCGGGACGAAGTTGTATCGGAACATCAAGTCCGCGGGAATGGTGCGGAACAGCTCGGGGTCAATGCGTTGCTCGCTTAGATCGACGAAGGCGCAGCGGTATCTGCCGGCGAGTTTCCTCGCAACTTCGCGTTCGTTGAGGGCTTCAGCGCCGTCGCCGGGAGTCCAATTGTGCTCTTGAGTAGCCACTTTTTCCTTTTGCCTACTTAGGCGCCGTGTTCGTAAGTGAGAACGAGAAAATCGGCAGATAGAGTGAAATCAGAATAAAGGCTACCAGCAAGCCCATGAATATAAGAATAACGGGTTCGATGATAGCCACAAGTGCGGAAAGCCTGACACTTACTTCTTCTTCGTAAAATTCGGCGACGCTGGTGAGCATGGGAGCCAAGGCGCCGCTGGATTCGCCGACTTCGATCATGTCCAAGGCAAGAGCAGGCATGGTCCCTTTCGAGGCCAGGGCCCCGCTGAGCGATTCGCCTTCGCGGACCATCTGCGTCGCTTGTGTAACGGTCGAACGGATCAGCTTGCTGGTGATGGCGTCGGAGGCCGTTTGCAAGCCTGCGACCAACGGCGTGCCACCAGTCAAGAGCGTTGCCAGTGTGCGCGAAAACTGCGCCACTTGGAATTTCAGAAGCGTGTCACCGATGACGGGGATGCGGAATTTCATGCGGTCAAAAGCGGCGCCGCCTTCTTCCGTCCTCGACCAAAGAAGAATGCCAAACGCTGCGAGAAATACGAGGGCGAAGGCGCCGATGACGACGTACCGGTAATCCACTGTAAGCGCGATAAGAAACTGAGTGGGGCCCGGCAGTTCCACGTTCAAGTCGCGATAGAGTACGGCAAACTTGGGGATCACGAAGGTGACGAGGTACGTCACGATGATAGTTGCGACGGTGATCAAAAGAATCGGATAGACCAGTGTGGCGAGAATCTTTTTCTTAACTCCCGTACTTACGCGCTGGTACGCGATGTAATAGTCGAGAACTCCGGAGAGGTTTCCGCTTTTTTCACCGGCGAGAATGGCAGTCGCGTAAACCTTAGAAAACACGCCGGCCTCGGAGATGGCTTCAGAGAGCGATTTCCCTTCGCGAACGCGGTCGCGGACTTTGGAGAGCACGGGGCGAAGCTTCGGAGAAGTGGCACGGTCAGCCAGTAGATCCAGTGCGCGGAGAATCGGCAAACCAGCTTTGATGAGTGTATTGAACTGCTGGTTGAGAATCAGAAAGTCCGAGCCCCCGATTTGACGTTCGCTGCGGCGTCTGGAAAACGCGCCGAGCAGGCTGTTGCGCGTTTCCACCGAGTAGACGAAAAGGCCCCTCTCGACCAGTTTCTGGCGCGCCTCTGCCAACGACCCCGCAGGCTCGACGTGCGAGAAAACCCGGCCGTTTGCGTCAGCAACGCGGCAGACAAATTCCCCCATAGCTAACAGTTTACCTCATCTAGTTAATATGCGGAGTAGCGGCGGAGGGTTGGCTGTTCCTTTTGGGAAACGTCCCTGCAAATTAACCTGAAATTAACCCTAAGGCCTTGATTCTGCGGAGGAATCGGCGTTAACGATAGCCACGCCGGGCGGTACATCGAAGCGGAAAAAGGAATCTGCAAGGGGGGGATCGAAGCGCCAGTCCGCAAACTTGAACTCGACCACGACGCCACCTTTCTCGCGAACGAGGACGCGGGCAAGCTCACCCGTGGCAGGGACAATCTCAAGATATACAGTTTCGTCGGAACGCGGTTCTTGGGGATCGGGTGCAGCACCAGCGGGGTGCTGGGGGGCGTTTTCTTCGCCGCGCAGGGGGCAATACAGGACGGTGTTCCCAAGGGTGTCGGGCTTTTCCGCCGTGGTGGGTTCGACCCGAGCGCAGACTCGCGACAATTTCATCTCGCCGGCAAGCAGAGCCAGAGGAGTTCGCCAATCGGTGCTTTGCTTTGCCGGGGCGCGGGTGACAGTGTGATCCGCGGGAACATAAAACCACGCCATCTTGCCGTCCACTAAAAAGAGGTTTTTCTCTGGAGATTCGTATTCCCAGCGCATTTTTCCGGGCCGGCGAAAATAGGCGACTCCCGCCTCGGAACGCACCACCTGGCCACTTTCAGAGTAGCGCTCCAAAAACGTTGCCGCCAGAGTATGCGCGCCCCGGTAGCGCGCCTCCAACTTTGCGGCGATCGATTTTGCCTCGGGGCTGCTCGAGGAGAAAGCGGCTAGAATCGCGCAGGCGTAGGCAAGGAGCGAGAGCATGCTTGGTAGTCTAACAAGCCCGGCAGTGGCCGCAAATGATGCTCTCTTGCTCGATTCGGAGTCTGAAAACAAATAAGCACGGGGATATTCTCCCGTGCTCGTTTTCGCTCAGCTCCATTGTTCGTTGGGCTGATTGTTTATTTACTGGATAGGAGGGCTTGTGTTGGTGCAACCGGTGCCGTTGGGAGTGTAGCGGATCACACTCGTCTGGTCAGAGCAAAACATGCGCTGTCCGGATACACCCAATGAAACGGGCGTTGCGGTAATACTGTAATTAAGCGAGGGAGTCAACCCATCACCTGTGTAAGCAAAGACATAGCCAGCCTTGGTTCCGGAGGAGAGGACCACGTCCAGAAGGCAGGCACTTGTAGGAGCTGCCGTGCAGGGCGTTGTCCCACCGAGGGATACCAAGTTTGGAGGAAACCCCACGTTTTGGTAGATGCTGGAGTACGTAATCACCGCCGTGTTGATAGTGCGCACGGACTGCGTAGCCGAAGATTCATTCGCCACAAGTCGCGACCTGAGATAATTCGGAACCGCGATGGCGGCCATAATTAGAATGATAGCCACAACGATCAGCAGTTCGATTAGGGAGAACCCGTCTTGTTTTCTTCTCATAGAAGCTTCCCGCAAACAACATCCGCCCAATCTTCTCGCCAACATCTGTATGCAACTGGGGTAGTAGGAAGCACTCTAAAGGCCATTCCGCAATCCTGGCCACGCAGTGTAACTGTATGATTCGCGACTAGTTAGCTTTATTTCAAGGCGTTGGAAAAACTCTTCCGTGTGACGGATGACACTAATCGTCATTTCCAATATGAGTTCTGACGAAAAACGGCGCTCTTATGGCATTGTTCTTGACAGGAAACCGAAACCTGTACGGACCGCAACCTTCTCCTCGACGTCCGACATTGTAGAATCAAAAAAGAACGGAGTAAGGGGCCAAGCCCCCCTGCTCCGCTCAGATCCCTAACACTTCCGAGTCGGATGCAGCCAGAAACAATCTCACTGCAATGGGGGCCGGCGAGAGTCAGTGAGGAGCCCTTTTCTGCCTTCCCAAAGCAGGGCCATTTAAGATGTAGCGGGTTAGACGTAGGCTCAAGCGACTCGCCGCCTACTTGTAGAAACGCTACTGCGCTCCCAGGCTATTCCTCCTGAAAACGACGGCCAGTGCATCTTCATATGCGACCCGAAACCGCGGATCGTGATGCAGATTGGCTGCCAGTTGGGTACGCCGATCCAGCAACACCAGGCGAGCAGCCTGTAGATCCGGGTCGCTCCACCACTCCGGCGAGCCCTGCTCTACGCGGAAGAATCGGCTCAAAGCCTGGTCGCCATATAAATCAGTCCTGCCGTCGATGGCCACGGGATAGTCTGGCAGGCACCAGACAATGAATCCACCCCAGTTCAGATTGTTGTAAAGTGGGCCCGGCGGAATCGTTGTTCGGATGAAATCGCAAGCCTGTACCGGAAAGTAACCAGCCAGGGCGCGCTGGAGCGAAGGGTTGTTGACCTTCGAGTCCCATGCCACCAGCAAAAAGACCAGGGCCGTTGCCACACCTGTCACAGCGGCAAAGGTCCATGCGCGGGCCCGCGAAAGGACCGCTTCCTCAGCCACCACCAGTTTTCGCTCCGAAATAATCGCAAGAGCCGGTATACAAACGAACCAGGAATCCCGTTGCGTGCGAAATGCGACGAGTGTGGCAGCTATCAACAGCGCCAGCTTGAAGGGATCCCGCGATCGCTGCCAACCCAAGGTAAAAAATGCTGCCACCACGATCAGGAGCACAATGAAGTGTTCTGCCATGCGGAAGCTCAGCGCTTGCAGCTCCACAATCATGCCGTACATTGCGGGACTTCGCATCAGATTCAGGATCACGGCGTAAAGATGCCATGTATACGGCCCGATAAGCGTAGCTACCACGGAAAGCCCAGCCACTGCCACGACGCTCGAAACCGGTAGCTCCTGTTCTGGCTCCAGTGAGGCGTTCCAATTTTTCGGCAGAATTCGCCGCACGATGCAGACTGTAACAAGTAAACCAAGCACGGCAAGGCCATAGATAAATTGAATGTGCAGGTTGGCCCAAACCAGAAATAAGACAGGCATCAAGAAAAGCAAGCCGTCGTTTCCACGCTTTCGAGACTCGAAAATCAGCGCAATTTCCGCAGTAAACATCAAGACGGAAGTCAGCATGGGCCGTAACCCCATGCAATGATGCATCGCCCACATTCCCGCGGCCGTGAGAGCCCACGCCTTCCAAAAACTGCCGCTTGTCCGGCGAAGTATTACAAAAAGGAGAAAAGTGATAGCCACTTCCAGCCCCGAGCGCAATCCCACCAGCCCAACCAACCCGAACCAATGATAGAAACGTGACACAAGCACTTCGAAGCCCCAGCTATAAGCTACCCACGGATGGCTAGGATATTGCGAGAACACTCCTTGGACCGGGACCGCGTGTTGCGCAACGATGGCATCTCCGTCACGCAGATGCCACCACAGATCAAGATCGTAGATTGCGTTGCCCATCGGCGCCAGCTGCGTCGACCAAGTCAGCAGAATCAGAAGCGCCAGAGATCGAATGACCGGACGTTCTGCGAATTGGAGAAGATCGCTCATAAGGCCTTTTGAACGTAAGACAACTGCCAGCGTCGCACGCGAGCCTTGCCGTGCTCAACTGAAAGTTGCAAAATTCGTGCGTATCCTACAAGGAAGGAACAGATCTAGTTAACGATTTCATACGAATGGAATGGGCGCAGATCGCTCTAGCTATGTTGACTTTGCCTTCCTCGCAAAGCAAAGCCATTTAATAATTCTATAGGTTGTGTTTCTTGGGGGAGATTCCGCGGACGTTGGCGTTCGCAGCCGAGCTCAAAAATTGCAGAAGGGCGCGCAAACCGGGATCCAAACTCGCCCATAAAAAGAACAGAGCACGGGACCTAGGTCCCGTGCTCTGTCGATACTTTCGCGGCCAGTTCCCCAGCCGAGAAGCAATCTTACTGCAATGGGGCGCTGGCAACCGTCGGCGCAGCGCCGTTCGTGGTGTAACGGATCACACCGGACTGATCAGAGTAGAAACCACGCTGACCAGAGCTGCCTACCACAACCGGCAGACCAGTAACCGAATAGTTGACTGACGGGCTGAGTCCGTCGCCAGTCCAAGCGAACGTATATCCGCTCTTGGTGCCCGCCGAAAGAACGGGGTCAAGCAAGCAAGCAGTCGCCGGAGCGGCCGTGCAAGGATTTGTGCCGCCCATGACTGCCAGAGAGGCTGGGAAGCCGTTCGACGGATACGTGGACGAATACGTCACAGCGGAGGTGTTGATCGTACGGATCGAACCAACCGCGGAAGCTTCGTTGGCCGCCATACGCGACCGGAGGAGGTTCGGAATTGCGATAGCCGCGATGATCAGAATGATCGCCACGACGATCAATAACTCAATGAGAGAGAAGCCTTTTTGTCTAGTACGCATCACTGTAATTCTCCTGTTCGAGACCTGGGCTTGGGGTCCCACACTTTGGTGGGCCTCCTAGTTCGACCATTATGCAATCATGCATTGGTCGAAGCAACGGGACGAATGTTCCAGTTTGGGACGGCCTGAATGGTTCAGTCCGGGACAGAGTTTCACTGAACCGAGGTTCTAGTACTACATGTGGACGTATTGCTCCTTCGAGATTATAGGACCCCTGTAGGAGTTTCACTCGGGAGGCGATTGAAGGTCTTTGGACCCAGCCTGCAAGCTATTGAATATAAATATGTTAGTTGAAGTGTTCGCCTCGGAGTGGAGGCCGGTGTGGCCGGGGGTTCAACCATACGGGGTCCGCACGGGACTTATCCAGAGCGCTTGTCCCTTTGTCTACGGCCACATGACAGCCAAAAGGCCCCGACCAATGAGGAAGCTATCGCAAGTCAGATAAAGCGGAAGTGTCCAGGGAACGGCAGGAAGTGTGGCCGCTAAGGGCGAATGTAAGATCGAGATCAGCCAGAAGATTCGAAACCACATCGCGCACGCCTTGTTCTCCGGCGACCGCGAGCCCCCAGGTATAAAGCCGTCCCAGGAGAACGGCCCGGGCACCCAAAGCCAGTGCCTTGAAAACATCGGCGCCGCGGCGAATGCCACCGTCAAATAGGACGGGAACCCGACCATTCACCTCGCGGACAATGGCAGTGAGAGCGTCGAGCGTGGCGATGGCGCCGTCGACCTGTCGGCCTCCATGATTCGAGACAATCACGCCGTCAACACCGGCGTCGAGAGCGTGGGCAGCATCCTCAGAATGCAAGATGCCTTTCAGAATAATGGGAAGAGTCGTGTGTATCCGAAGAAAGGGAACGTCGCGCCAGGAGAGGGCCGTATTGGAGAAGAGGCCGCTCCAAAGTTGAATCGCCGCCGCAGGATTCTGCTCTGGCGGCTGCGGAAGAAGCGCGCGAAAAACGGGATCGCTAAAATAATTTGCGAGACCCTGGCCAAGTATAAACGGCAAATAGGCGTGCTGAAGATCGCGTTCCCGCCAGGCAAGCATGCTCGTGTCGAGGGTCACCACTAACGCCTTGTATCCCGCGCGCTCGGCGCGTTGCAGCATGCTCGCGGTCAGGTCGGGATTCTTTCCCCAGTAGAGTTGAAACCAGCGAATGCCATTCCCCGCGGTATCGGCTGCTTGCGCGACTTCTTCGATCGAACGGCTTGCAGCAGTGCTAAGTGTGAACGGCAATCCAAGCGCAGCCGCCGCGCGTGCCGAAGCCAGTTCTCCTTCCGCGTGAAGGATGCCCTGAACTCCTACTGGACCCAGAATCACCGGCGCTGGCAGTTGTGCGCCAAAGAGCTCGACGCTCAGGTCGCGCTGGGATACATCGCGAAACATGCGTGGCACGATCCGCCAGCGGTAAAAGGCTTCGCGATTAGCGCGCACCGTGTCCTCGCCGCCCGCTCCCCCCGCCACATAGTCGAATGCAGGCGGTGGAAGTATTTCCTTAGCCTTGTGCTCGAGAAGAGAGAGCGAGATCGGAATCGAGAGACTACCGCCGGTCAGACCGAGTGTATAAATCTGCTGCTGGCGCTGCATGCCGGAGGGAACCGGTGAATTCGGAGTTTGCTCGCTCATGGCGGACTGGATTATACACGCAGGAAGAACAGACGCGGCTGAGAGGAGATCAGGGTGCTAAGGGCGAGACGGAGATGTCGCACCGGGAGCTAGTTTGGGGAGACACCACCTACCAATAATCGGGTAGCCAGCCCACTCGCCGCGATTTGCCTTGATCCCGTACACCACACCAAGGATGACGTTTGCCACCCAGCCACCCACGGCAAAAAGCCAGAGCAGAGGAAAGAAAAGGAAGAAGGCTGGAAACATGCTTGGATTGTGAGGCCGGGATATTTCGTGGAAGACGCCCACGAACGCCGCAAAAAAGAAAAACGTGAAGCCGCAAAGAAAGAGCGCCATGTAACAGAGCTGCCACATAAGCGCTTGTAGCGCGTGGAATTTCACAAACGGCGAATTCTGCTTGATAACTAGAATGACCAGCGGCCCCATAAAACCGGTAAAAATCTGCAGCAGGTGCGCGAGGAACGCCATCGTGCGTTCATCCTGCGTGGACACAGGCAAAGACGTAAGAATCGGCTGATCCGCCAAGGCTTCACACTCCAGCGTATGGCTCCAACTTAGCTTGAATTCGCCACCAACGCCGATGGAAGCCGCAACCGTGTGCGCAATCAGAGATTAACCTTTTGCTGGGCTGTGGAGGAGATGATCAAAGTCCAAAAGACCATTGGAAAGCCGTGAACCAGCGCCGAAGCGGAGCGCTTGACAGTGGGAAGAGTGCTGCTCAAGATGGACGAAGCGTGGAAAATTCTCTCAGCAGCAAGCTTGCAGACATCGCCCTTCCCGATTGCGATGGGCGGGAGATCCTGCTTGGCTCACTGTGGGCCGAGCAATCGGCCGTGCTGGTTTTTCTCCGCCACTATGGCTGAATTTTTTGCCGCGAGCACGCCGCGCAGTTGCGCGAACACGAGCAAGTCTTCCGGGACAAAGGAGCCGCTCTTGCCGCGATCGGACTGGGCGACCCCAGTTACGCGCGCATCTTCCGCGAAGAAGCGGGCATCACCTTTCCTCTTCTGATCGACGAAACCCGCCAGGCTTATCGCGCGGCGGACTTGAAGTCCGCGAATCTCTTGCATCTCTTGCGGAGCGAGAACGCCGCGGCAAGAAAGCGCGCCCGTGCCGGCGGCCATCATCAGCACAAGTTAGGGCAGAATCCATTTCAGCTAGGCGGAAGCTTTGTGTTCGGTCCGGGGAATGTGGACCTGTTTGCCCACATCAGCCAGACGTTTGGCGACAATGCCACTGTCGCAGAGTTGCTGCAAGCGCTGCCGTAGACGGAACTGCTGGCCATCTTACACAACCTCCCAGACCCTGGCAAACCCAGAAGCAATTGCTGATAAAATATAGTCGTGAAGAGATTTCTCTCCATCGGAAGCTGGCTCGCACTGATTTGTGCGTGCGTCGCGGTGGCGTTCAGCGACGCGCAAACCAGACCGGTCGGCGGAAATCCTCGGCAGGACTTCCTGGATAAGCTCGTTGCCGCTGCGATTGATCGCACAAATCATTCCGTGAAGTACGTATCCACGTACGTACACATAGATTATCCGGGCGGAGACGTCCCTGCGGACACGGGCGTCTGCTCCGATGAAATAATCCGCGCCTATCGGGCAGTCGGCGTGGATTTGCAAAAAGAAGTTCACGAAGACATTGTGAATAATTGGTTGGACTATCCGTCGAAAGCGAAATGGCATCAGGCGCATCCGGATTCGAACATCGACCACCGCCGCGTGCCGAATCTAATGGTCTTCTTCAGCCGCAAGGGTGAAAGTCTGCCCGTTTCGTTGCGCGCAAGAGATTACTCGCCGGGCGATATCGTCACGTGGGATTTAGGCGGCAATGTGCCGCATATCGGGATGGTAGTGAATGTGAAGTCCGCTGAGAGCGGTCGATTTATGATCGTGCATAACATTGGCCAGGGACCGAAAATGGAAGATGTGTTGTTCAGCTGGAAGATTACGGGACACTACCGGTATTTTGGACCACTTCTGCAGCAAGCCCACTAATTCTTCAATCCGAAATAATCGAACGGTCCTTTCAGGTGAGTATCTTAGACATGACAATGTAGTGGCCTGGTACTTTTGTTTGCAGTGCTGGAGAAAAAGGCGCTGTGCCGATTTCGACGTAGCCGAGGCGGCGGTAAAACGGCGGAAGCGGGGTACGTTGACTGATCACACGGAGATCGACCGCGCAACAACCAGCGGCGCGGAAATAATCTTCCGCGGCAGCCACCAACTTGCGGCCCAGACCTGTACCCTGGCGCTGCGGATCCACCGCGAGCAAACCTAAATAACCGCGGTCTTTGCGTATTTCCAGATAGACGCACCCCGCGAATCCGGCGGAGTCGTGCGCTACCAAGAACTTACCGGTTCCCATGAATGCCTGTGTCTCCTCGGCGTTGATACGATCGCCATCAAAAACAAATTGTTCCACGATGAATGCGGCGTTGATGAGCTTGACGAGCGCAGGAACGTCCCCGCTAACCGCCGCGCGGATGGATATGCTTTCATCCTGCGGAAAA
>Ga0210387_10000289_pt1 | contig 36575 bp, 34 predicted proteins | sample IncBWC7OmetaG_FD_160108 | JGI IMG/M metagenome (GOLD analysis project Ga0210387, IMG submission 160108) | Forest soil microbial communities from Barre Woods Harvard Forest LTER site, Petersham, Massachusetts, United States - Inc-BW-C-7-O ... | reverse complement strand
CAAGGTCAGGCATATTCCACTCCGTTATCGGCGATCCCGAACCATAAACGCTCCAGCCTCACGACAACCACAAGGCCGACCGGCCAGAACCTCGCAAATAGCGGCCCCACCTTGACATAGGAGCAACGGCCTTCATGGTCTGTTGCTGGTGCGCGTCGAGGACTGGAACCGACGAGCGCCTCGACCAGTCTCGTGCCGGGACCTGGCGGACCCGGTTCGACCTTTTCAAAGATGGTCGAAGGGGGTGGACTTGACCGCGGAGGGCCGGTGTTGGCGGAGAACAGGGGTTCGCGTGTTCGCACTTCTGTTCGCACCCTCGCCGTGGGCGCAGTCGCTAGCCACCCACAACGCGCCAAAACCCGCTAGTTTGCAGGCCAATCGTCAAATGCCGGAGGAGGGACTCGAACCCCCGACACGCGGATTATGATTCCGCTGCTCTAACCAACTGAGCTACTCCGGCGGGAGCGGGGAGTTTAGCCTCTTGCGTAGGAGCGCCCGGCTCTCTCGTTGCGGGCGATGTCTCGACTCGTCCAGATCATGCCCGACAAGCCCCTGCTAGCTGTCCCAAACGTCTCCGAGGGTCGCCGACAGGCGACAATCGATGCGATCGGCCAGGCGTTCACGGCCGCTGGAACCGTACGTCTGATCGATGTCCACTCCGATGTCGACCACCATCGTTCGGTGTTTACGCTCGCCGGCGCTCAGGGTTCGTTGTCTGGTGCCCTGCTTGCCGGTGCGCGGACGGCTGTTGAACGGATGAATATTGGGCAGGATCGCGACGCTGGGGAAATCGGTGTGCACCCGCACGTGGGCGCGCTCGATGTCATGCCGCTTGTTTACCTCGATGCGGCCCAAAGGGGCGCGGCGTGCGCGGAGGCGCTTGTCGTGGCCTTCGCGCTTGGTGAGGACCTCGGCGTGCCGGTCTTCTTGTATGGCGAACTGGCGCAAGGCCGCACGCGCGCCGAGCTGCGGCGCGGTGGCGTGGCTGGCTTGGCGCAGCGCTTGAGCGCTGGCGAGCTGCGCTCAGACTTCGGCCCGCCACGGATGCACCCGACCGCCGGCGCGACGCTTGTCGCGGCCAGGGAGCCGCTGGTGGCGTTCAATCTCGAGCTGGCTGCGCCGGCGAGCGTACAGGACGCGAAGCGCATCGCGAGCCTGATCCGCGAGGGTGGGGCCGAGGGTCTGCCGGGACTGCGGGCAATCGGCGTGTTACTAAGCCGGCGCCACCGGCGCCGCACGGACCCCAAAAGCCCTGTGCCTCCCGCGCGCGCGGGAGGCACACCCTTTGGAGACGTTGTCGCCCAGCTCTCGATGAACGTCGAGCGCCCGCTCGAGCTGCCATTGCGAGCGATCGTCGAGGCGGTCCGCCGGCATGCCGAGATAGCGTGCGCGGAGCTCGTCGGCCTTGCCCCACGGGCGGCGTTCGAGGACTTCCCCGAGGAGGTTCCGCTGCCCGGATTCGATCCTGAAGCGCACGTGATCGAGAACGCACTAGGGTTCTAGGTGTCCCGTCCTATGACGGGCTGCGATTTATCCGTGTAGAGACCAAGAAAACAGGGCGCGAGATGGCTCAGACGAAGCGCAAGCGGCAGACAAAGCACCGTGGCAACGCGGCGGGTGTGGTGGAGTCGCGCGGGCGCACAGGCCGCAAGCCGACCGAAGCGGAGAAGACCGGAAAGGCAGCGACGCCGAAGCTGACGCGCCAGGAGCGCCTGGAAAAGCCACCGACGTGGTTGGGAGCCTTCTACCGGGCGATGGCGGCGGCTGTGCTGATGCTGCTGATCAGCATCGTGCTTCTGAAAAAGCCAAACGAGGCGATCGCGCTGTTTCCGATCGTGCTGATCGCGTATGTGCCGATCAGCTACTACACCGACAACTGGCTGTACAAACGCAGGATGACAAGCAAAGCCAGACAGGCGGGTAAGGCCGGCTCGAAGTGATCGACATCAGTGCGTTCACGGTCGGTCCGGTTCAGGAGAACGCCTACCTCGTGCGCACCGACGCGCAGGCGACCCGTGCGCTGATGATCGACCCGGGTGAAGAGCCGCAGCGCCTGCTCGATGCCGCCGCCACGCTCGGCGTCGAGATCGAGGCGATCTTGATCACCCACTGCCATTTCGACCACATCGGCGCCGTGGCACCGGTCGCGAGGGCCACCGGCGCACCCGTGTACTGCCCCGAGATCGAGCTCGGTGTGCTCGCGGACATCATGAAATGGACGATGCCGGGTTTCGGCCCGTTCGAGAGCTGGCAGGCCGAGCACACCGTCAAGGGCGGCGAGCGGCTCAGGCTCGCGGATATGGATATCGAGGTGCTGTTCACGCCGGGCCACAGCCCGGGCCATGTGACCTATGCGATCGACATTGCCAGCGTCGCGGAGAGTCCCGCTTCTGTGGAGGATGAGAAGGGTTCTGCGGCCGGTCGGCCTGCGCTGCTCTCGGGCGACGTGCTCTTCCAGGGCTCGGTCGGCCGCGTTGACCTGCCAGGAGGCGACTGGGCGACGCTCGAGCACTCGATCGGCATGCTCATGAACCGCTTCGAGCGCGACTCGGTCGTGTATCCAGGGCACATGGGCGTGACGACGCTCGGCCGCGAGTGGGACACCAACCCGTTCCTTGCCGAGCTGCGTACCGCAGCGATGAGCCCTGTGCCGGCACAGTCGGGCGCGCGGGAGCAGCGGTGAGGCGCCCAGAGGTGCCGGCCAAGGTGGGACGCACGCCGGCACGGCAGCGGGCATCGTAGTCTTGAGCGGGGAGCAGATCAAAGCGCCACGCGGCACCTACGACGTGCTTGGCGAGCAGGCAGCTAGGCGGACAGCGCTGGAAGCAAAAGCCCGCACGATCCTCGAGGGCGCCGGCTACGAGCGCATCGAGACGCCCACGTTCGAGGCCACCGAGCTGTTCGCGCGGGGGGTGGGCTCCTCCACCGACATCGTCCAGAAGGAGATGTACACGCTGACCGACGGCAGCGGACGCTCGCTGACGCTGCGTCCGGAGGGGACGGCACCGGTGTGCAGGGCATACGTCGAACACGGCATGCACAAGCTCCCCCAACCCGTGAAGCTCTGGTACCTGTCGAGCTTCTTCCGCTACGAGCGCTCCCAGAAGGGCCGCCAGCGCCAGTTCTGGCAGGTCGGGGCCGAGGCATTCGGCTCCGAGGACCCGGCGCTCGACGCCGAGTCGATCCTGCTGCTCGGCACTTTGCTCGAGCAGTTGGGCGTCAGGGATGTGCGTCTGCGCCTGTCGAGCTTGGGTAGCAGCGACAGCCGCCACCGCTACCGGGAGCGCCTACAGAGGCATTTGCGCACAAACGAAGCGAACCTGTCTGAGGAGGTACGCGAGCGCATCGAGCTGAACCCGCTGCGAGCCTTCGACTCCTCGCACGAGGGTACGGTGGCAGTGATGCGCGAGGCGCCGCGACTGCTGGACGAGCTTGACGCAGACGACACAGAGCACTTCGCGACCGTGCGCGAACTGCTCGATCGTGCAGGCATGGTCTATGAGGTCGACGCAACGCTGGTGCGCGGCCTGGACTACTACTCGCGCACGGTGTTCGAGTTCACGAGTGACGCCCTCGGCGCGCAGAGCGGCGTCGGCGGCGGCGGACGCTATGACGGGCTCGTCCAACAGTTGGGGGGCCAAGCGACCCCCGGCATGGGCTGGGCGGCCGGCATCGAGCGGATCCTGCTCGCCGGCAATCCTCTGGGAGGAGATGCGCATGCCGTCGACCTGTACGTGGGTCTGGCGGATGGGGGAGGGGATGGGTCTTTCCGGCAGGTCAGGGCGGCCGCTTTTGCGATCTTGAGCGAGGCTCGCTCGGCAGGTTTGAACGCGCAGATGGAGATGGCCGGCCGCTCTTTGAAGGGCCAGCGCGGTCATGCCAATCGCATTGGCGCACGCCTGTTGGCGATCGTGGAGCCGCACCAGACGGTCCTGCGCGACATGCAGGACGGGTCCGAGGAGATACTCGAGACCGACACGGTTGTGCACGCCGCGTTGCGGCGCCTACGCGACCTCGCATAGCTCTGGATCGGCTGCGCGACGGCGGTGCTCAGCGCAGGATTACTCCGGTCGGAACTGGCGGATCTGTCGGTAGACAACGCGAAAAAGAACCGCCGAATCTTTCGTCTTCGTTTCGGCCATACCCGTCTGAATATCGGGCAATAGCGGTGAAAAAGCGCTTGCAGAAGTCCACAGCCGATGCCGCCGTTCAACTCGCGCGGCGATTCTGCCGAAGTGAGAGGCGATGGCTCAGCTTTCGCGCCCCTATCAGATCATTCTCGGTGTCGTTGTCGTGTTCGGGCTCATCTGGGCCGTCGCGTTGCGCAGCCACGGCTCCAACCCGAGCGAACCCAGGGCCTCGACCCCGACTCCGACAAACAGCGCTACGGCCAACGGCAGCTCGGGCGGCAACGCCGCAGCGCCCACCAAGGTCTACCACGGCGCCGCGCCAGGCGTCGAAGGTTTGACAAAGGCGATCGCCAAAGCGCACGGCGTCGTAGCCGAGTCGCAGCGCAACGTCCAAGAGCAGGCCGGCCACGCCCAGGCGCTCACCGGCGAAGCTCAGGCGTCCGCGACGACGACGCACACGACAGCCGCCGGCAAGACCACGCAGAGCGTGACGGTGACCCATAAGACGAATGCTGCGCCCAGCCTCGCGCACAGGACGGTCACAAGCTCTCGCAAGACGAGCATTCAAGCTCACGGAACCACCACGACCGTTACCCGCACAAGCACCACCACGGTGCACAAGGCAACCCCTGTACACAGAGTCGCGGCGCCCACCGACAAACCCACGATTCGCGTGCACAGCACCGTCAAGCACTCTTCTACCAAGCCTGCTCAGCAGGTGGCTGTCGAACACGAGCTGGCCCAGGGCAAGACAGTGATGCTGTTCTTCTGGACTCCGAGCTCCACCGTCGACCAGCAGAACGTCGCCCAGGCAAAAACGCTCGTTACGCGCTCCAAAGGCACGCTCACGCTGCACCTGGCATTGGCAAACCAGGTCGGCGAGTTCGGCACGATCACCGAAGTAGTCCACGTCTACCAGACGCCGACGATCCTGATCGTCAACAAGCACGGGGTCGTGAGCACACTCACAGGACTCACCGACGTGTTCGCGCTCGAACAGGCAGTGCAAGAAGCGCAAAGCGCCATCGTCTGAATCGCCGCGGCAGACTTCCTGGCATCTGTGCCTCAAGCATGAGGCGCGCTCACCTCTGTCGCGTGCTCGCCGCCGAGCGCGGCCTCTTACACTCGACGGACATGAACGTCGAAATGTTCACCCAGCACTTGCAGTTCCCGCAGCACCAGGGCCATATTCCCCTCGATGCCTGTAGCGGCGCGGCCGGTGGCGCGGCCTGCGGCGACTTGATTCGCATATCGGTCGCCGTCGATCGCTCCAGCCCGGACGGGCGTATTCTCGACGCGGGCTTCGACGCGAGCGGCTGTGGCGCGGCGATCGCCGCAGGCAGCGCGACTATTGAGCTGATCACCGGCGTAGGCCTGTTGGACGCCGCACGCATCGGCGCTTCGCAGATCGCGGGCGAGCTCGGAGGGCTCAGCCCGGCAAAGCAGCATGCGGCCGAGCTGGCAAGCGACGCGCTGCACCGCGCACTCGGCTGGGCCGCGCGCGAACAAGTCGGGCTCGCGCATTCGCCCACGCGCACGCTGGTGGCAATGAGTGGCGGCGTCGACAGCGCCGTGGCGGCGATGCTCATTGCCGAGGATGGCGAGCAGGCGGTAGCAGTGACGCTTGAGCTGTGGTCGGACCCCGAGAACGACGGCGAGCGCAGCTGCTGCTCAGCCCAGGCAGTGCGCTCGGCCCGCACGCTTGCGCACAATATGGGAATGGCACACTTCTCGATCGACCTGCGCGAGGAGTTTCGCGCCGGAGTAGTCGACGGCTGGTTGGCGGACCACGCCGCTGGTCTCACGCCCAACCCGTGCGTGCGCTGCAACGGCAAGGTGCGCCTCGACGCGATGCTCGAGCTGGCCGACCGGCTCGGCGCGCATACGCTTGCCACCGGCCACTACGCGCGCATATCTCGTAGCGATGAGCCATTGGGCAACGGTGTCGCACCCGATGAGGCAGCTCCGCTCCTGGGCGCTACCGGAGCGGATGCGGCGCCTTTGCTACGGATGGCCGTGGACGAGGGCAAGGACCAAAGCTACGCGCTTGCCGCGCTCGCACCAAGCTCGCTGGCGCGCTTGCGCTTCCCGCTCGGCTCACTGAGAAAGCCCGAAGTGCGTGAACACGCGGCACAGGCAGGTCTGGAGGTCGCACGCCGGCCTGACTCCCAGGACTTGTGCTTCCTCGCGGGTACACGCAGCAGCGATTTTCTTGAGCGTCACGGTGGCATAAAGCCAAGAGTGGGCGCGATCGTCGACGGCCAGGGCCATAAGCTGGGCGAGCACGGTGGCGTTCATACGCTCACCGTGGGCCAGCGCCACGGTCTGGGCATCGGCGGCAGCCCAATCGAAGGGGTGGGGGGCCCGCTGTATGTGATCGCGACCGATGCGCGCTCGAACACTGTCACGGTCGGCCCACGCGAGCAACTGCGCACCGCGGCAGTGAGCGTGCGCGAGGTCACCCTGCACCGCGACGGCGGCCAAGTGGACGCAGTGAAGGTGCGCTACCGCGGCCGACGCATGCCCTGCAGGGTGCAGGACCAGCCCAATGCAGGCTTGCACGAACGCGTGGAGCTCGAGATGCTCGACCCGATAGAGCGCACCGCTCCCGGTCAGATCGCATGTCTGTACGAGGGCGACGTGATCGTCGGCTACGGCACGATCGCCCTTTGATGGATGCGCGTCCTGGCACTTGACTACGGCAGCGCGCGCTGTGGCTGTGCGCTGAGCGATCCGACCGGAACGATCGTCACACCGATCGCCGTCGTCGCGCGGCCCGCAAGCCGCCGCGGGCTCGCAGAGCTGACACGACTAGTGCAGGAGCGTGAGGTGGAGCGTGTTGTCGTGGGCCTACCGCTGTCCTTGCGCGGCGAGGACACGCAGCAGACAAGCGAGACGCGCGACTTCGCCGCGACCCTCTCCAGCCGCCTCGGCGAGGCCGTCCCGGTTGAGCTCTACGACGAGCGCTTCACCACGCGCATCGCCGCACACGTCGAGCAGCCCAGCACCAGTGAGGACTCGCGCGCCGCGGCGGTACTGCTGGAGGATTGGCTCGCCCGATCCCAGTAGGGTCACGCGCTTGGCCAGGGATCGCGGATCGAACATGTCCTCAGAACGCACTGAAGCGGAGCGCGAACGCGCCCGTGAAGAGCGCGAGCGTCGCCGTCTGCAAAAGGCGGGGGCAGGCACACCGCCGCTACCGCCGCCGCTCGCCGGTCCCGAGTCGAGCAATGCAGCCCCAGCGAGCGAGCCGATCTCCGATGCCGGTATTCCCGCGGTCGAGTCAGAGCTCGCCGAACCGGCGTATGTCCCACCAAAGCAGCCACCTGTAACGCCCGCACCGCTACCCGCGAGGCGCCCTGCGATGCCCGCGCCCTTGCCTGCCAGACAGCCACCTGTAGCGCCCGCGCCCCTACCAGTCGGCTCGCGCCTGCGTCGCCCGCATCTGCACGGAAAACAGGCGCGAGGCTCGCGGAAATTCGCGGCTCGCGCCGGAATCGTGCTGGCGCTGATAGTCGTGCTCGGAGCTCTCGGCTTTGGTGCAGTGCGCCTCTCACACCACTCGGCACGCCCAAAAATCCCCCCAATCCCCAAGATCGTGAAGATCGTCATACCGGAGGGATTCACTCGCGCCCAGATCGCGGTGCTCGCACATCAAGACGGACTCAGGGGCAGCTATCTTTTGCCGTCCAAGCACTCCAGCGAAATCGACTTCGCGCACTACGGCGCACCGGCGGGCACTCCCAACCTCGAAGGGTTTCTGTTTCCCGCCACCTATGAAATGTATGTCGGCGCACCGGCCTCTCAGCTGGTCTCAGAGCAGCTGAGCGCATTTCACGAAAACTTCGGCGGCGGCGAGGTCGATCGCGCGCGCGTGCTTGGGATCACCCCGTATCAGCTGCTGATCGTGGCCTCGATCATCGAACGCGAGGCGGCGATCCCGTACGACCGTCGGCTGGTCGCGGCGGTCATCTACAACCGCCTGCACCTGAACATGACGCTGGGGATCGACTCGACGCTGCGCTACGCACTGCACAACTTCTCGACTCCGCTGACCGAAGCCGAGCTGCACAGCGGCTCCCCGTACAACACGCGCACGCACACGGGCCTGCCGCCGACGCCGATCTCAAACCCCGGAGTCGCCGCGATCCAGGCAGCGGCGCATCCGGCGCACGTCTCCTACCTGTATTACGTCGCAGGTGCCGACGGCTGCGGCGAGGAGGTCTTCTCCACCAGCTACGCGCAGTTCGAAAAGAACGCCGCGGCTTATCGCGAGGCGATCGCCAAAAACGGTGGGCAGGTGCCCACGTGCGATAGGAAGGGTTGAGCGTGCACCGCCCAGCCACAGGGAGACGCGCAGCAAGGGTAGGTGTGCGCTGATGCCAAAGCTGGGTGTCATCGGTTGGCCGGTCGCCCACAGCCGCTCGCCGGCGATGTTTCGGGCGGCGTTCGAGGCTTGCGCGATGAGAGACTGGAGCTACCAGGCTCTGCCGTTGCCTGAGGAGCTTTTCGAGCAGACCGTGCGCGCGCTGGGCGCAAGCGGCTTCCTCGGGGCGAACGTCACGATTCCTCACAAGCACGCGGCACTGGAGCTGGCCGACCATGCGAGCGTCCCGGCGCGCGCGATCGGTGCGGCCAACACGCTCACTTTCGGTGCAGACGGAACGATCGAGGCGCACAATACCGACGCGCCCGGCCTGATCGACGCGCTCGGGCGCTTGACTGGGATGCCGGCCCATCCGAGCGCTCTCGTGCTGGGCGCCGGGGGCAGCGCGCGCGCCGCTGTCTGGGCCTTGCGGGACGCCGGCGCCGCCAGTGTCTCGATATGGAATCGCAGTCCTGAGCGAGCACGGGAATTGGCACAGGACCTCGGCGCTGACGCGGTCACAAAGCCGCCCGCGGCCGACCTGCTTGTCAACTGCACGTCGGTCGGACTGCAACGGTCGGCCACTGAGGCCGAGGCGCTCAACCAACTGGAGATGACCGCCGATCACGTCGGTAGGTATGCCTATGTCATCGATCTGGTCTATGGAGACGGCCCAACGCCACTGCTCGCCGCCGCCCAAGCCCACGGAGCGGTCACGGTCGGAGGACTCGAGGTGCTCGTCGCTCAGGGTGCGCTCAGCTTCGAGCACTGGACCGGCAGGACAGCACCACGCGATGCGATGCGCCGCGGCGCCGGAATCGAGGACGCAACGGGTTAGCCCCCTCTTGGGCCAAGGACGAGGGCGATGAGCACGCCCCCAAATGGCCTGCGCGACGAGAACGACATCTTCGGCGAGGCCGAACCAAGGGTGAGCGTCGAGATCGACCGCGACGAGCCTTCCCACGACATGCCGGGCGACGCGGATGGACGGCCCCTCACAGGTGGGGTGGATACGACAGGCGTAGGGGATCCGTACGTCTCGAGCTATGGCTCAGACGTCGAGCAGCCCGATCGCGAGGGGTCCGAAGAGATAGCCGGCGTCACCAGCCCGAGCCGTCGCGGCTCCTCGGCGCGCTTTCTGACAGACGTGATTTGCGACATGGGCCTCACCCCGCGCGAGCGTGTCGACAGCGCGATCGAGTCCTCGCGCAACGAAGGCATCACGCCCGAGCGCGTGCTGCTCGCAAGCGGAGCGATCACCTCCGACGGGCTTGCCCGTGCGCTTGCCGAGCGCTACGGCCTCGACCACCTCGACCTGGACGTCTTCCCGGTCGACATGGGCGCCGCCAACCTCGTCGTCAACAGCGCTGCCAAGCGCTACCAGGCGGTGCCGGTGGCGTTCGTGGACAAGCGCACGCTGCTGCTGGCGATGGCCGACCCCTCCAACGTCCTGGCGGTCGACGACGTCGCGATCATGACCGGCTATGAGGTGCGTGTGGCGGTCGCCTCGCCCGATGCGATCGGCGATTTGATCTCGCGTATGGCGCGCCTGGAGGACGTTGTCTCCGGCGACGCCGCAGCCGCCGAAGAGGCCGAGGAGTCCAGCGCCGACATCGTCAACCTGCGCGAGACGGCCGACGACGCGCCGGTTGTCAAGCTCGTCAACCAGATCGTCGCCCAGGCGGTCGAGTTGGGCGCCTCCGACGTGCACATGGCACCCGACGGCCACGAGGTGCGCGTGCGCGTGCGCGTCGACGGCATCCTGCAGGACATCACCACCGTCCCGCGACGGATGGCCGCCGGAGTGGTCTCGCGCGTGAAGATCATGGCCGAACTCGACATCTCCGAGCGACGTCTGCCCCAGGACGGCCGCGTCAGTTTGACAGTCGACGGCCGTCACATCGACCTGCGCGTCGTCACGCTGCCGAGCGTCCACGGCGAGTCGATCGTGATGCGCATCCTCGACAAGGACTCGGTCGTGATGAAGCTCGAGAAGCTCGGCATGGCCGACGCCGAGCGCGACCGTTTCGAACGTGCCTTTCACGAGACCCACGGCGCCGTGCTCGTCACCGGCCCAACCGGCTCGGGCAAGTCCACGACCCTGTACGCGGCCCTGTTGGCGCTGAACACGCCCGAGAAGAACATCATCACCGTCGAGGACCCCGTCGAGTACCAGATCGCCGGGCTCACACAGGTGCAGGTCTCGAGCAAGGCAGGACTCACATTCGCCACCGGCCTGCGCGCGATGGTGCGCGCCGACCCCGACATCATCATGGTGGGGGAGATCCGCGACCGCGAGACCGCCCAGATCGCCGTGGAGTCGGCGCTCACCGGGCACCTCGTGCTCTCCACACTTCACACGAACGACGCCCCGTCGGCGATTTCACGCCTGACGGAGATGGGGATCGAGCCGTTCCTCGTTGCCTCAGCGCTCGATTGCGTGCTGGCCCAGCGTTTGGCGCGCATGCTCTGCTCCAACTGCAAGCAGCGCACGATCGTGCCCGCCGAGGTGCTGCGAGACAACGGCTACAAGGCGCTGGTCGACCTGGAGGCCTACGAGCCGAACGGCTGCCGGCGCTGCGCCGGCACCGGCTACCGCGGGCGCCTCGGCATCTACGAGGTGATGACGCTCTCCTCTGAGATCCGCAACCTCACGCTGGAGCGTCGCTCCGCCGATGAGATTCGCGAGGTGGCGGTTCGCGAGGGGATGCGCCGCCTGCGCGACGACGGCCTGGAGAAGGTGCGCCAGGGCCTGACTTCGATCGCGGAGATTGCCCGCGTGATCGGCAGCAGTTGAGATGTGGCGCTCCGCTGCCGATAAGGGGCGCATGAGGACACGTGCGCAGATTGCAACCGACCGCTTGGACTACAGAAGGACGCGACGATGAGTATTGACTTCGCAGACCTCTTGATGGAGGTCGTAGCGCGCAAAGCCTCCGACCTGCACCTGGCTGCCGGCGCCCAGCCGACGGTGCGCGTGCGCGGGCGCCTCGATCGCCTCGAGGGCTACCCCGAGCTGTCGGGCACCGACACCCGCGAGATCGTCTACTCGATCCTCTCGGGCGACCAGCGCCAGCGCCTGGAGACAAATTGGCAGCTCGACTTCGCCTACTCGATCCCAGGTCATGCCCGCTTCCGTGTCAACGCCTACTTCCAGCGTGGGGCGGTCGGCGCGGCCTTCCGCTTGATCCCCTTCGGCCTGACCTCGATCGACCAGCTCGGGTTGCCAGCCATAGCGCACGACTTGACGCGCAAGCCACGCGGCTTCGTGCTCGTCACAGGTCCGACCGGCTCGGGCAAGTCCACCTCGCTCGCGGCGATGCTCGATGAGATCAACGCTACGCGCGAGGAGCACATCATGACGATCGAGGACCCGATCGAGTTCCTGCACGGGCACAAGAAGTGCATCGTCAACCAGCGCGAGCTCGGCTCCGACGCGCACTCTTTCGCCGACGCGCTCAAGGCCGCGCTGCGCCAAGACCCCGACGTGATCCTGGTCGGCGAGATGCGCGACCTGGAGACGATCTCCACAGCTTTGACCGCCGCTGAGACCGGCCACCTCGTGTTCGCCACACTGCACACCCAGGACAGCGCACAGACGGTCGACCGCATCATCGACGTGTTCCCGCCAGAGCAGCAGGGCCAGGTTCGCGTGCAGCTGTCGGTTGCCCTGCAGGGCATCATCACCCAGCAGCTGCTGCCGACCGCCGACGGCTCGGGGCGCGTGGCCGCATGCGAGGTGCTCGTGCCCAACCCGGCGGTGCGCAACCTGATCCGCGAGGGCAAGACCCACCAGATCTACTCGGTCCTGCAGACCGGCTCCGCCCAGGGCATGCAGACGATGGACGCCGCGCTCGTCTCGCTGGTACGCACCGGCAAGGTCTCCCAGAAACTGGCCGAAGAACGCTCCTCCGCACCGGAGGAGCTGCGTCGTCTGCTCGGCGCCGGATCGCTGGCGGCGGCATGAGATGAGCACCTATGTCTTCAAGGCGATGGATCTCGCGGGCGTCAAGGCGCGCGGCGAGATCGACGCCGACTCCAAGGAAGCGGTCTCCAATCAGCTGAAGTCGCGCGGCATGATCGTGCTCGACATCGCCGACAAGCACGCCTCGCGCGAGATCGAGCTGAGCTTCATGAAGACGGTCAAGGCCGCGGAGCTGGCCGTCTTCTCGCGCCAGTTGGCGACGATGATCTCCTCCGGCCTGTCGATCCTGCGCGCACTGTACGTGCTCGAGGAACAGACCGAGAACAAGTTCCTCAAGGAAACGGTCGTCCAGGTGCGCAAGGACGTCGAGGCGGGACTCTCGCTATCGGGCGCGATGGAAGCGCATCCGAAGGTCTTCAACCCCCTGTTCGTCGCGATGACCAGAGCCGGCGAGGCCGGCGGTTTGCTGGAGGGCTCGCTGATGCAGGTCGCCGACCAACTGGAGAAGGAAGCGTCGCTGCGCCGCCAGATCCGCTCGGCGATGATCTACCCGGTGCTCGTCATCACTTTCGCGGTGGCCGTGATGATGGCGCTCGTCGCGTTCCTCGTACCGGTGTTCGTCGGCGTCTTCAAGCAATTCGGCGGCAAACTGCCGGCGATCACTCAGGTCTCGGTGGACATGTCCCACGCCGTCTTGGGCTATTGGTGGGCGATGTTCGGCGGCGCCGGCCTGTTGGCATTCGCCTTCATAAAGTGGAAGAAATCCAAGTGGGGCCGCCCGCAATGGGACCGCTTCCGCCTGCGCGTGCCGATGAAGATCGGCACGATCGTCCAGCAGGTCGCGGTCGCGCGCTGGTCGCGTACGCTCTCCTCGCTGATGAGCGCCGGCGTGCCGTTGCTGCTGGCGCTCGAGATCGTCGGCAAGACCGGTGGCAATATCGCCGTCGAGGAAGCGATGGACGGCGTGATCGCGTCGGTCAAGCGTGGTGGCACACTTGCAGAGCCGCTCTCCAAGACGACGATCTTCCCGACGATGGTCACCCACATGGTTGGTGTCGGCGAGGAGACGGGCGCGCTCGATGCGATGCTCGCCAAGGTGGCGGACTTCTACGAGGACCAGGTCGAAGCGTCGGTGAAAGCCCTCACCTCGATCCTCGAGCCGATCATGATCATCGTCATCGGCTCGATCGTCGGCTTCATCGTCATCTCGATGTACATGCCAATGTTCACGGTGTATAACCACATCGAATAATCAGCCACGGCACGGATAGCCTGCGCCTGGCGGCGTCCTCAGTCGCTTATGTGCAGAGCACATTTCGCGAATTGCCTGTGCCCCGCAGGGGTACGTCCTTGCCAGGCTTGACTCTCCGCACCGTGGCGGCTCGTAGGTCAGCCTGAGCTGACCTGAAGGCGGCGGTCTTTCACGGAAAGAGAGATGCGGCCGTCGAGCAGCTCCAGCAGCTCGTTGCCCACCAGCTCGGCGCGCCAGCCGCGCAGGGTGCGCACGTCGGCTCGCTCGCCGGCGCGCTGGGCGATTACGATCGCCTGCAGATCGGCGCGGGCGGCAAGCAGCTCGTAGGCGAGACCCGCTTCGCGTGCGCGGGCTCTGACGAGCGCCTCGCAGAGCGCGATCAGCGGCACGTCGTCGGGCCGCGGTTGTGGCGGGCGTGGATCGCTCCCCAGCGGTTCGTGGCTTTCCTGCAGGCCGCGCTGCACGGCTTCCAGCAACTCACTGCCGCGCTTGCGCAGGCTGTTCTGGGCGACACCACGGATGTCTTCCAGCTTGTGCGCAGACGTCGGCTTGCGCTTTGCGATCTCCACGAGCGCGGCGTCGCCGAGCACGCTCTGCACCGGCTTGTCGCGCTCCTGGGCGGTACGCTCGCGCCAGGCAACCAGCTCGCGGGCGACATTCTGGGAGGGCGCGCTCATGCCTCTAACGCGCGGTAGCCTCGCGAAGATCGCATCGAGGTCGCGCTCATCGCTGACCTTCTCCAGGAACTCGCACTCCTCGCGCGCCCACTGCAGGCGCCCCGCCTCCTGTAGGCGGCGCTCCAGCTCTGCGGCGAGCGCGGTCAGATGCACCACGTCCTCGCGCGCATAGGAGAGCTGCTCGGCCGAGAGCGGACGCGCGTCCCATCGCGTGAAGCTGGCGCTCTTGGCGAGCCTGACTCCCAGCATTTCGGCCAGCAGGGTGTCATAGGAGGATTGCGCCGGCATGCCCAGGAAGCCGGCCGCGACCTGCGTATCGAAGATGTTGCTGACCTCACAGCAAAGCGTGCGACGCAGCAGCGCGATGTCCTGACGCCCGGCGTGCACCACAACCTCGATCTGTGGATCGGCCAGCACCTCAGCGAGCGGTTCGCCTTGCAGCGGCCCGCCGAGTGGGTCGACGATCTCGATGCGCTCGTCTCCCCGGCCATCGGGGACGGCGAGCTGAATCAGGCAGAGCAGTGTGCGATAGCGGCCCTCGCCCATGAACTCGGTGTCGAGTGCGATCTGGTTGGCCGCGCGGGCCTGCTGGGCGACCTGCTCGAGCACGCTCGTAGCGCCTGGGTCGCTGGTGCTCGCAGAAGGTGCCGTCACCGTCCTATCCTCGCCGATCGTCCGCTGTTTCGCTGTGTGGGGCGCTCACGCGGCGTCGTGCTCTGCGATCTGTGCCGCCGGCAAGCACATGACAAAGCAGGCGCCGGAGGGATCGGGTGCAGTCTCGGACTCGCCAATGCCGTCTGCTGGGGCGGGCGGACCGTCCACAAGCGTCAGCGTGCCGCCCATGCGCGTTACGAGCTCGCGTCCGATCGCCAGGCCGAGGCCGAAACCGCTGCGCCCGGCCGAGGCGCTGCCGCGCTGGAAGCGCTCGAAGATCCGCTCGCGCTCGCCGGCCGGCACGCCAGGACCGGCGTCGCGCACGCTCACCTGCGCCCACGACCCCTCGGTTGCGGCCTGGGTGTACACGCTCGTGCCCGACGGTGCGATCCCGATCGCGTTGTCGAGCAGTATCCGTACGATCCGCGCCACCGCACCCGGATCGCACATCGCCCAACACGGCTGTGGCGGCTGGCGCACCTCCAGCCGAACCGCGTGCTCGGCGGCACGACGCTCGAATTCGGCGGCCACCGCCCGGCACAGCTCGCCGAGCTCGACCGGCTCGGCGCGCAACGAGATCTCAGCGTCGATGCGGCTGAGGTCGAGCAGGTCGGTGGCAAGGCTCGAAAGCCGGCGCGACTGCTCGCGGGCGCGCAGCGTACGCTCACGCGCATCGGCCAGGTCGAGCCGCTGCGGGTCGAGGTCGTCTTCGAGCAGCTCCAAAGTACCGTCGAGTGAGGCCAGCGGGGTGCGCAGCTCGTGCGACGCGGTTGCCACGAACGCGTGGCGCGCCTGTATCTGGCGACGCAGGCGCGCCTGCATGCTCGCGAACGCGCGCGTCAGGTCGCCGATCTCATCGGGACGAGCGTCGAGACGAATCGGCGCGTCGAGCCCGTGGCGCTCCAGTTCGCCCGCCGCTTCGCGCAGGCGCTCCAAGCGTCGCAGCAGCGTCGTGGTGAGTGCGATCCCCAGCAGTAGCGCAATACCCAGCCCGACAGCTGCCGCCTCGAGGAATGCTTTCTTGACCACTTTCACGGTCGAGATCACGTATTCCAGGCGGCGTACGAGCACGACCGCATCGACTGTGCCGCCCTTGCCGATCTCGATCGGCTCGACCGCGACCAGATCGTCGCCGATCAGCGTGTGCACGCCACGGCCGGTACGCAGGGCACGACGTGCCTGGGCGTAGTAGTCGGGTACGTCCAGGTCTTGGTCGGCGGGCGCATAGATCGTGTCGAGTTTGTCGCCCAGCACCGTCACCTCGGCGCCGGAGCGGTGGCGCAGCAGCGACACGGTGATCGCCAGTTCGCCGGCGTCCGGGCGTCCGGTGGTGGGGTCGACGCCGATCTCTTCGAACTCCGGGCGTGAGGAGGAGATGGCGGCGTACACACCAGACTCGCCCTCGGAGCGCAGCCGCTGCTCGAGCGGGGAGAGCAGCGCGAGCGCGGCCACGGCGAGCGTCACGGCGCTCGAGAGCAGCAGCGCCGCGAGCATTCTGGGGCGAAGCCCGAGGACGTGCCGGCTTATGCCGGCACGCGCTTTGGCTTCGCTACTGGGCGGCTCGCTCACGGCTCCTGGAAGCGGTACCCGGCGCCGCGCACCGTCAAGATCAGCTTCGGCTCCTCGGGCTTCTCCTCGACCTTCTCGCGCAGGTGTCTGATGTGCACGTCGATCGCACGCGGGTCGCGATAGGCCGAGTCGCCCCAGATCGCGCGCAACAGCTCCTGGCGATTGAAGAGGCGGCCCGGTTCGCTCATCAGCTGGGCCAGCAGCTCGAACTCCGAGAAGGTGAGCTTGACCTGCTCGCCACCCACCGTCGCCTCGCGATGGCTGCGGTCGAGCGTCACCGGCCCGATGCTGAGCACCTCGCGGCCCATCGCGCGCGGGCCCGAGCGGCGCAGGACGGCGCGGATGCGGCTGCGCAGCTCGGCCAGGCCAAAGGGCTTGGTGACATAGTCGTCGGCGCCGGCCTCGAGCCCCTGCACGGCGTCGGCCTCGGTGTCCAGCGCGGTGAGCATGATGATCGGCACGATGTTGCGCTGCTCGCGCAGCGTGCGGCACACGTCATAGCCGTTGGGGCCGGCGCCGAGCGCGACGTCGAGCAGGACCACGTCGAACTGCTCGCCGCCTGCGCGCTCGATCGCCTCGGCGCCGGTCGCGACCGCCTCGACCGTGTGGCCCTCCTTGGAGAAGGATCGTGTCAGCGTGTCGCGCAAAGGGGCCTCGTCGTCCACGACGAGGATGTGCATCGAGGCGGTTGCGTCCATCGCCGCTTACGCTACCGCCTCTTGCGGACCCCGGAACCCGGCATACGAGCTGCCTTGCGTGCCAGGGAGGATGAAGTAAAGACGGTACACAGATCCCGCATGCGCCGGCGCGAGTGCCAGAGGGGCGGGGGTGTGCCCAGAGCCGATGCCTCGCACGCGCGCGGGGCATCGCTCCGGGCAGTAGCCACAGCAAGCCACGGTGCAGGCCCGCCTGACGCGAGACGTCCGTTGCATGGGCGCGTATCCACAGCGCAGCCTGCGCACAACCCGCCGTCGTCTTCGGCGATTTGGGGGTGCACGCGGAGTCGAGGAACGCGTAGCGCACTTCGCCCCGGGTAATCAGCGCCTTCAGCTGGGGCACCGTGGTGAAGGGGATGCCGTTATAGGTGGTGAGCATCAGCACAGGTCGCTGGTCCTGCACGATCAACGAGGCGACGCTCGTGGAGGACCCCGCGGCCAGCTCGTAGCGGGCTCCTCCCTGGTGGGCGAGCAGGTAGGCGCTGAGCGCACGTTGCTCGATCGGGTTCAGCGCGCCGACATTGCCCGCGTCGCTGGTCTTCGCTTCGACCGCTTCCACGCTTGCCACGAGCGGCACGGCGAGCAGTGCCGTCAGCGGCAGCGCGAGCAGTCGCGCGCGGCTTCGAAGGGCCGCTATGAGGCCGACACCGATCCCGAACATGGCCGCGACGGCCGGTGTGAAGCTCTCGACATAGCGTGGGTGCAGGCGCGCCATCGCGCTGAACAAGACGAGCCCGGTGAGCAGCCATACGAACACGCCGATCGCCGTCGCACGCTGCACGCGTCCGGTTTTGCCGCGCAGCACGGAGATAACCACGGCGATGCCGAGCAACAGCGCCATCAAAGCCTCCCAACCGAGCCACTTGGCCGGCAACTGGCCGCTGCGGGCAAGTAGGCGTGTCGGGGATGGGGGAGTGATGGGCGTGCCTGTCGATGCGAGTTCGCCGCTGCCACGACCGTGGGGCGCTATGGGCACACCCACTTCCGCAGTTTTGCCGCTCAGCCGTTCGGTGCCGTTGAAGACGAACGCCGCGTTCCAGGCGCTGCCGTTGGTCGAGCCGATCGCGTACGGACGCTCGTGCGCTCCGAACATCAGTGTCGCGCCCAGCCACAGGAGCGCGACCACGACATAGACGGCCGCGGCCGCGGCGAACTTGGCGACGCGGCGTGCAAACTCCCTGCCGTGGCCGTCCTCGCTTGCGCGCGGCAGGCCCAACCAGGCGAGCGCGAAGAGGCCCGGCAGTGCTACGACCGACTCGAGCAGCTTCACGTTGAAGGCCACCCCGAGCATCGCCGCTCCCGCCAGCAGCCACGCCGTCTTGCCGGTCTCGCAGGCGCGTACCGCCATCAACAGCGCCAATACGAGCAGCAGCATCATGACCGCGTCCATCGTGTCGCTGCGCGCCGTGATCACCTCGATCGGTAGCACCGCGAGCGCAAGCGCCGCCGCGAGCCCTGCGATCGCACCGAACGGACGCTTGACGGCGGCGTACAACAGCGGTACCGAAAGCGTGCCGGCAAACGCCTCGGGGAGCTTCAGCGAGGTCGAACCCCAACCGAACAGCTTCACGCTTGCCACCTGCAGCCACAGATCGACCGGTGGCTTGTCGATCGAGACGCTACCCCCGGGCTCGTAGGCGCCGAAGAAGAAGTTGTGCCAGGAGACACCCATGCTGCGTACGGCGGCGTCGTAGAACGGATCGAGTCGAACAGCACCGAGATCGACCAATCTGAGGGTCGCCGCCAGCACTGTGATCGAGGCGAGGGCGACCCAGCGCAAGGGGATTGTGGGCGGCCTCACGCCCGCAACGCTAATCCAGGACGACCCCACGCGCGCAGCCCGCGCGCGCCAGAAGCGTGCGCGGGTAGGTAGTGTGAGGCCCCATGAGTGACGCAGACGAACGTAAGCCGGCAGGCACAAAGCGCCCGCGCCGTGGCTCCTCCGAGGACGAAGGCGAGCAGGACGAGGTCGAGACGACAGCAGCCGAGTCTCAGGAGCCGCGCCCCTGCATGCCCTGCCACGGCAGCGGCAAGGTCATCTCCAACCTTGGCGGCGAGGCAAGCGAGGTCACCTGTCCCTGGTGTCGCGGTGGCGGCGAGCGCCTGACCGGACTGGACGCACAGGAGTTCCACCAGCAGCAGGTCGCCCAGTCGGGCGAATGACTGCTGTTTCGCAGAAATTATAAAGCTCGCCTCAAGTGCAATGTGTCCATGTTGGATGCGGCGCTAAAGCGCTCTTTCGTAGCGGTCGATGAAGGCGCTGACAAGCCAGACCGCGGTGCAAGGCAAACGCCCACAGAGGGTGTAAGGCAAAGCCGGCGGACCCTGTGTCGATCGTAATGGTCGGCGAGGCGACGCACCGTCGTTGAGAGACGGTTGAATCGGGGCTGGCGCCCTAGATAAGAAAGAGGACGCAAAATGCTATATCGACTGCGCCAGCGCTCGAAAGATGAGGGTGGCTTCACACTCATCGAGCTCCTGGTGGTAATCCTGATCATCGGCATCCTGGCCGCGATCGCCATTCCTTCGTTCCTGAACCAGAAGAGCAAGGCCAATGACGCCGCTGCCAAGGAACAGGTGAAGACCGGTCAGACCACGATGGAGACGTATTCGACCGAAAACAACGGTAGCTATGCGGGAGCAGAAACTACGAAGTTGCAGGCTATTGAGCCTACGCTCAAGGACAAAACGACGGCTACATTCGCAGTCGTTGGCACGCCGACCTCAACCGGATACGAAATTGAATCGACCGCTGCCGGCACGGGCGACACGTTCAAGATCGTCAACAATGCAGGAGAAATCACGCGAACCTGCAAAGCCGCAAGTACAAGCAACAAGGGCGGCTGCCCCACCGGCGACTGGTAGTCAACGATATCCAGGCTTCTTAGCTTGGAAGGCATAATTGTAAAACGGGGGCGGCCAGATGGCCGCCCCCGTTGTTTGTTGTTGCGTTGTGTTAGGAAGATATGTTGCATCTGTGCATCGAAGCTCAAGCTCCCCGTGCCGATCTGCCGATCATTCAGCAGTCAGGCACGTAGTACGGCAGGCAAGGACTGCGAAGACAAAGTCGACGGCTCTCACAGCCGGGTCGCAAATGGGCGACACACGGGCACTGGCATCCAATGGACATCAAGCAAGACTAGGAGCTGCCGGTGAGACACCAACGACATTTGCGGGCAAGGGGGGAGTCGGGCTTCACGTTGATCGAGCTGCTGGTCGTGATCTTGATCATCGGCATCCTGGCGGCGATCGCGATCCCTTCGTTCCTCAATCAGAAGAGCAAGGCCAGCGACGCATCTGCGAAGGAAGTCGTGCACAACGCGCAGACGGCGGCTGAGACAATCGCTACTGACTTCAGCGGCAATTACAAAGAAGTCACAACGACCAAGATCAACGAATACGACAAAGGCATTCTGATCGCCGAAGGCTCGAGTAAATCGGCGTACCTGAAGGCCGCAAAAGAAATCGAAGGCGGCATCGGCTACGAACTCGAAGCCGAAGCGTCGGGAACCAAAGATACTTTCAAGATCGTGAACAAAGCGGGCACGATCACACGTACTTGCAAAGCCGCAAGCACGGAAAACAAGGGCGGTTGTCCCACCGGCGATTGGTAGAGCCGGGCGGGTCATTTTTGCTTTATCAATGGACCAGAGAGGGCGGCCAAGCGGCCGCCCTCTCTGCATCCTGTCTCGGTCTGAGAGACCCGTTAGCCGGCGTGACACGGTCCCGCGCCGGACATTGGGCGAACGATTGCAGAAGCGCTCAAGTGCGAGGCCGCGCGCGCCGATCATCCGTCCATGGAGACAGCAACCTTCGCGGGGGTGTTCGGAGCGATGATCGGATCGTTCCTGAACGTCGTCGTATACAGGCTGCCGCGACGCGAGTCACTCGTGCGCCCGGCATCGCACTGCACAGCTTGCGGAACGGCGATCAAGCCCTACGACAACATCCCCGTCGTCTCGTGGCTGCTGTTGCGCGGACGCTGTCGCAACTGCTCGGCCCCGATCTCCAAGCGCTATCCGCTTGTCGAGGCGCTTGCCGCTCTCCTGTGCGTCGGCGCCGTGCTCGCAGGCGGTAGCTCCGCCACGATCGCGCTCAACGTCGCCTTCATCCTGCTACTCGTGCCGATCGCACTGATCGACGCCGAGCACCGCATCATCCCCAACCGTCTGACCGCGCTTGGCGCGATTCTCGCGCTTGCAATCGGCACTGCGCTCGACCCAAGCGGCGAGCCTGCGCGGCTGATCGCCGGCGCCGCTGCAGGCGGGGCGCTGCTGATCGCCGCAATGGCCTACCCCGGCGGCATGGGTATGGGCGACGTCAAGCTTGCCGGCGTAATGGGCTTGTTTCTCGGCAGCGCAGTCGCTCCGGCGATGCTCGTCGCGCTGCTGGCCGGAGTGCTGTTCGGCGCGCTGATCCTTGGACGCCAAGGTGCGCAGGTCGCACGCAAGACCGCGGTCCCGTTCGGGCCGTTTCTGGCCTTCGGCTCGCTTGTGGCGATCTTCGTCGGCGAGCCGTTGGTGAACCTTTACACGACCCACTTCCTGAACTGATGGACGCCATGGAACCTGGACATACCGATAGCGAGGAGCTCAGCCTGCTCAGGCCGACATCGATCGTCGTCGATGCGCCGCCGGAGGAGCCGGTTGCCGACACGGTCGTGATCGGGCCGGCCAAACGCAAGATGCCATCGCTCAATGCTTCGATCTCCATGTCCAGCCTGAAGCCGAGCCGTGGCGGTCGCTCGCGTGGCGCGACGCTCGTCGGCCTTGACATCCAGCCCGGCTATGTGAGCGCGGTTCAAGCGCGCGTCAACGGCTCGATCCAGGTGCAGAAGGCGGCAGGCGCTGCACTACCGCCCGACACGATGCGCGAGGGCGAGGTGCTCGACGGCACGGCGCTGGCCGACACGCTGCGCGAGATGTTCCGCGATTCGAAGCTCGACAAGCGCGTGCGCATCGGCGTCGCCAACCAACGCACCGTGTTGCGCACGCTCGAGTTGCCGCCACTGACCGACCGCAAGGAGCTTGCGACCGCCGTGCGCTTCCAGGCCGAGGACCAGGTACCGATGCCGCTCGACAACGCCGTGCTCGACTTCCATGCGCTCGGCGTGATCGACACGCCCGCCGGCCCGCGTCAGCGCGTGATCGTCGTCGCCGCACAGCGAGACATGGTCGAACGTTTGATCGCCGCGGTTCGCGCCGCGGGTTTGCGCCCCGAGGGCGTCGACCTCTCGGCCTTTGCCTTGATCCGCTCGCTGCACAGGGCAGACGAGGATCACGCAGGTCGCGTGCTGTACCTGAACATCGGGGGGCTCACGAACATGGCGATCGCCGAGGGCACCGTCTGCCGCTTCACACGCGTGATCGGCGGGGGCCTGGAGTCGATGGCCGCCGACATCGCCGAGCGCAACAGCATCAAGCTGACCGAAGCGCGCGAGCTGCTGGCGGCGGTCGACCTCGACGCGCCATCTTCGGTCGCGCCTTCGCTCTACGCGGACAGTGCCCCACAGGAGCCGCAACCCTCCGATCCGGTGCCTGTCGCGCCGCAGAAGCCCGCGATCGATGTGCGTCCGGTACTCTCGAGCGGCGTGCGCGAGATCGCCGGCGAGGTGCGTAACTCGCTGGACTTCCATCGCTCCCAGGACGGCGGCGGTGAGGTCTCGAGCATCGTGCTCAGTGGCTCGGCGCTACAGATCTCAGGCTTCGCACGGGCGCTTCAGAGCGAGCTGCGCGTGCCCCTAATCCCGCAGACGGTCGGCGTGCTCGACGAGAGCGCCGCCGGCGAGGTCTCCGCCGAGCGGCTTGCCGTGGCGACGGGCCTCGCGGTCGAGGAGGCGCCGCGATGAAGGCTGTAAACCTCATCCCCGGCGAGCAGCGCCAGGGCGCCGGCGGGATCTCCGACCTCACGGGTCGCTCCGGTGGCGCCGCGCTGATCGTGCTCGGCGTGGTCGTCGGACTCGCGGTGATGATCGCGATGTACGGCAGCGCTCACCACAGCATCTCGAGCCAAAACGGCGAAGTCGCTCAGATCAAAGCCGAGACGAGCGCGGTCGAAGCTCGCACCGGGCGGTTGACGCCTTATGCCGACTTCGTCACGATGGCCGATCAGCGTACCGAGACCGTCGCCCAACTCGTCCAAGCGCGCTTCGATTGGTCCCACGCGCTGCGTGAGCTGGGTCGCGTGCTGCCGGCCGGCACCTCACTCAGCGCGCTGCATGGCACTGTCGGAGCGAGCGCAACCGGGTCAAGCTCGAGCAGTTCGTCGAGCGCTGCGGCGAGTTCGACGCCCGCTTCGAGCACGCCCCCAGGCAGCACCCCGGTCTTCACGATCACCGGTTGCGCTACCAGCCAGACTGTCGTAGCGCAGGCGCTCCAGCGTTTGCGCCTGATGGACGGCGCCAGCGAAGTGCAGCTGCAGAGCTCGACCAAGGCCGAAACCGGCGGGTCGAGCGGGGCCAGTGGCGGAAGCGGCGCGACCGGCAGCTGCTCTGGCAGCGACCCTAGCTTTACAACTCAAGTGACGTTCGTCGGGCTGCCTACGGCGCCTGCCACGGGCGTGCCCACGGCCGCGGGCGCCGCAGCGGCCTCCGCGCACAGCGCCGGCGCTGCCGAGCCGGTCTCGACAGGAGACCCGTCCAAATGACCACGCGCGATCGACTGATGCTGATCGGGATCGTTGCGCTCGCCGTGCTGCTCGGCGCATGGTTCACGACGGTCGCGCCCGAGCGCGAACGAGCCGCGAAGATCAGTGCCGAAGTCGAAACGGCACGCCAGCAGTTGGCGAGCGCCGAATCGGCGGCTGACAGCGCCAAGAACGCGCAGGCTCAGTACTCGAGCGCCTACGCCTCGCTTGTGAGCCTCGGCCAGGCCGTGCCTGCTTCAGCGGAAACGCCCGGGCTCATATACACGCTCGACAAGGCCACGCACAGCCGCAACGTCAACTTCACCTCGATCACCGCCGGAACCACCGGCACGGCCAGCTCCAGTTCCAGCTCCACCGTAACGGCGGCCGCGCAAGACACGACTTTCAGCCAGGAGCCGTTCACGTTTGTCTTCAACGGCAGCTTTGTCGATCTCTACAAGCTGTTCGACCAGCTCGAAGGCTTCACAGTGCAAACCTCCTCGGGAGCGCTACACGTCAACGGACGGCTGCTGACGATCGACAGCGTCAGCCTTGCTCCGAGTAGCGGTAGCGGGAGCGCTTCCGCATCGAGTAAATCCAAATCTCCGCGGCTGACGGGCACGATCAGCGCCACCGCCTATGTTCTTCCCGCGGGTGCGACACCGCTGGGCGGGGCGACTCCGTCCAGCCCAGCGGGCGCCGCGACAACAGCCTCCAGCACCTCCTCCAGCGGCTCGGCGGTCACGCCCGCCGTCGTGAAGGCGACGCCATGATCGAGTTCCTGCAATCGCTGCGCTCCGACCTGTCTTCGCGGCGCCTGCTGCCATTCGTGGCCTTGGCCGCGGTTGCGTTGATCGCTGCCGTCGCATACGCAGTGACGGGCGGTTCGGGCAGCTCGGCGCCCGCACCCGTGGCAAGCCTGCCAAGCATCTCGGTTACCGGATCGGCGCCGGCGCTGCCGGTGACGGTTGCCCCGACGAACCCGAACGAGGCCGTCTCCGAGACTCCGGGTGGCGTGCGCTACCAGAGCGAGGGGGCCACGCGCGACCCCTTCATACCGTTGCCCTCGCCGCCCGCGACGAAAACCGCCACACCCTCCAGTTCCTCCAGCTCCAGTTCTTCCAGCAGCTCCACCGGCTCGAGCTCTGGTGGGTCGTCATCTTCCGGCAGCGGCGGATCCACGAGCAAAGGCTCAGGGGGCGGACAGGAAGCGCCTGCGCCGGCCCCGAAGAAAACGAGCAAGCCGAAGTTCCCCTACATCGTCTCCGTCCTGTTCGGGCCCGCCTCGACCACACCTGGCCAGCCCGCAACACTCGCGCCTTATGAGGACATCAAGCCGGGAGACCCATTCCCTTCCAAGCAGAATCCGCGCATATCCTTCGAACGAGTCACGAACAACGGCGCCGGCGCTGTCTTCAAGCTCGTCTCCCCGCCGATCCTGCACGGAACCGGCATCTGTCTGCCAAGCACCTCCGAATGCCAGACGATCGATCTGGAATCAGGGCACTCCGAGGAACTGGAATACATCGAAGCAAACGGCCAGATCGTCGTCTACGAACTGAAGGTCGTGAGCATCGTCAAAGGTAGCGGCGCAAGCGCGGCAAGCTTGAAGCACAAGGACGCAAGCGCCGCGCGCGTGAGGCTCAGGGCCCACAGCAAATAAGCTACGGCGGAGATGACGCTCCGCCTGATCACCGCCGGCGAGTCCCACGGACCCGGTTTGACATGCATCGTCGAGGGCCTGCCCGCCGGCTTGCGCCTGCGCCCGGAGGACCTCAACGAGGACATGGCGCGCCGCCAACTCGGCCATGGCCGCGGCGGGCGCATGAAGATCGAGAAGGACACCGCGCGCGTCACGGCCGGCATCCGCCACGGCGCGACGCTCGGCGGGCCGGTCGCTTTGCAGGTCGAGAACCGCGACTACGCCAACTGGGAAGAGCGTATGTCCCCCTGGCCGGTCGACGCGGAGATCCCGGAGGTTCACCTGCCGCGCCCTGGACACGCCGACCTCGTGGGCACGCAGAAGTACAAGCAGAGCGATGTGCGCAACATCCTCGAGCGTGCTTCGGCCCGCGAGACGGCGGCGCGCGTGGCTGGTGGGGCGCTTTGCAAGGCTTTCCTTGAGGCACTGGGCGTGCAGGTTCGCTCGCACGTGATCCAGATCGCCTCGGTCCACGCGCCCGAGCCCACGCAGGCTTTGACGCTCGCCGACTTCGATGAGGTGGATGCGTCGCCGGTGCGCTGCCTGGACGACGAGGCTGGGCGCGCGATGGTCGCTGAGATCAACAGGCTGCGCAAGGCCAACGAGTCGCTCGGGGGGGTCTTCGAGGTGCAGTCCTTCGGGGTCCTCCCAGGGCTCGGCTCGCACATCTCCTGGGAGGAGCGCCTCGATGGCCGACTGGCGATGGGCATCCTCTCGATCCAGGCGATGAAGGGCGTCTCGATCGGAGACGGCTTTCAGATCGCCGGTGTGCCAGGCTCACAGGCCCACGACGAGATCTTCTACTCCGAGCAGCGCGGCTACTACCGCGAGACCAACCGCGCCGGCGGCCTCGAGGGCGGCATGACCAATGGCGAGCCGCTGATTGTGCGCGGCGCGATGAAGCCATTGCCGACGCTGACCAAGCCGCTGCGCTCGGTTGACATATCGACGCACGAGGTAGCCGAGGCACTGCGCGAGCGCACCGACTCGTGCACCGTGCCGGCCGCGGGCGTCGTCGGCGAGGCGATGGTCGCGCTCGTGCTGGCCGACGCCTACCGGCGCAAGTTCGGCGGCGACCACATCGACGACACGCGCCAGGCACTGGATGCATATTGTGAGCGGATCGGATGGCCGGCGCCTTGAGCGCCGAGAGCTCGGGCAAGTGTCGAGAGCGTCCGCGATGGCGCCAGTAGTCGATATCCCCAGCCGCGCACTCGTTTTCATCGGCTTCATGGGCGCCGGCAAGACGACCGTCGCCGGCGAAGTCGCGGCGGCACTGGGCTTGCGGGCACTCGACAGCGACCGCCTGCTCGAAGATGGGCTGGGTCATTCCGTAGCCGAGGAGTTCCGCGCTCGCGGAGAGGCTTCGTTCCGGGCCGCCGAGGAGCAGCTCGTCTGCCGACTGCTCGAGCAGGCAGACGCGGGCTCGGTGATCGCGCTCGGCGGCGGCAGCGTTCTCTCAGAGCGCGTGCGCGCGGCGCTCGAGCCACACTTGACGGTGCTGCTCGACATCGACGCACAGGCCGCCTGGCGTCGCGCCGGCGCGAGCTCTGGACGCGAGAAGCGACCGCTGGCGTCCGATCGCGAGGCCTTCGACAAGTTGCACGCAACCCGCCTGAGTCTCTACGAAGGACTTGCGGATGCGATCCTGCCGGCGCTCACAACGCGCGTGGGCCTGCGTGCCCTATCAGCCCTGAGCGGCCTTTCCCGTGCGCCTGCCGGTACGCGTTTGCTGTGGGCGAGTGCCGCCTCCGGCGATTACCCGGTGTTTGTCGGGGGTGGCCTGCTACGCACGGAGGTGTGCTCGCAGCCGGATGTGTGGCCGCTGGACCGGACCGTCTCGCGGGCGTTCTGTGTCTCCGATCAAAACGTCGCCGGTCTATATGCCGAGCGCTTGGGCGGAGTTCAAGAGCTGATCGAGATCGCCCCGGGTGAGCGCAACAAGACGCTTTCAAGCGCAGAACTCGTGTGGAGCACGCTGGTTGCCAGAGGCATGACCCGCGCCGACCACCTGGTCGCGCTCGGTGGGGGAGTGGTGGGCGATCTGGCCGGGTTCTGCGCCGCCACCTATCAACGCGGCATCCCAGTCGTGCACGTGCCGACCACACTTGTCGCGCAGGTCGACTCCGCCTACGGCGGCAAGACCGGCGTCGATCTGCCGCAGGCCAAGAACTACGTCGGTGCCTACCACCATCCCGCGGGAGTGATCGTCGATCCTGAGACGCTCGCCACGCTCCCTTCGGCGGAGCTTGCGGCCGGCTATGTCGAGGTCTTGAAGACGGCATTGATCGCCGGCGGCGAGCTATGGCAGCGCGTCGCGGCAGACGAGCCGCTGGACGAGCGCACGATCCTCGCTTGCGCGCGTACCAAGCTGGCTGTCGTGGCCGAAGACGAGCGCGACGCCGGCCGCCGTCAGGTGCTCAACCTCGGGCACACGGTCGGCCATGCCCTGGAGACCGTCACCGGCTACGAGCGCTACCGCCACGGCGAGGCAGTCGGCCTCGGCCTGCTGGCGGCACTGCGACTGTCGGGCCAGGAGGAGCTGCGTGCGCAAGTACGCGAGCTGTTGAGTGCGCACGGGTTGCCGCTGGTGCTGGATGGCGAGGACGTCGAACAGGTCATCGCGGCGACGATGCGTGACAAGAAGCGCACCGGCGCGCAGGTCCCGTTCGTGCTGCTCGACGCGCCCGGCGAGGTACGCACCGGCTGTCACGTTTCTTCGAGCGAGCTGCACGCTGCCGTGTCGGAGCTGCAGGAGCGCGGGTAGGCTCTGCTTTCAGATGGCGGGCCTGATTCGCATAGAGGTGATGCATGGCGTCAATTTGGACATGCTCGGCAAGCGTGAGCCCGAGCACTACGGCACGCTCACGCTCGATGAGTTGGAGCGCCAGATCGAAGGGTTCGCGAGCGGGCTCGGTGTCGAGACACGCTTCTTTCACAGCAACTTCGAGGGCGAGTACGTCGAGCATCTGCACTCGCTGCGCGAGCTTGTGGATGGTGTGGTGCTCAATCCGGGCGCCTGGACGCACTACGCCTGGGCAATCCATGACGCGCTCGCTACTGCGGCGCTGCCAGCCGTCGAAGTGCACCTCTCCGACGTGAAGGCGCGCGAGCCGTGGCGGCAGCTCTCGGTGATCGAGGACCTGTGCATCGCCTCGGTGTCCGGCAAGGGGATCGAGGGCTACCGGCTGGCATTGGAGCGCCTGCGCGACGAGCTTGGCGGCAAGGAGCAAAAGGACGCTGCTCCGGGCCCGTCCGAAGCAGGAGAGGGTGCGGTATGAGCGAGCTTGCTCGTCTTGGCCGGCTGGCCTCGGTCTTGCGTGAGCAGGGCCTCGATCGGCTGCTCGTGAGCGCACCGGTGAACGTGCGCTACCTGTGCGGCTACACCGGCTCAAACGGCATGCTGCTGGTCGATGCCGAAGAGCAGGCCGAGCACCGTTTCTTCACCGACTTCCGCTACGTCACCCAGTCGGCTGAGCAGGTGCCGGAGGAGATCGAACGGGAGATAGCGCAGGGCGACCTGCTCGAGGCGGCGGCACGCGCGCTGGGGGAGGGCGGAGCAGCGGACGTGCAGACGCTCGGTTTCGACGACGCGTCGCTGACCGTCAAGCAGCACGCGCGCCTGCGCAAGCTGCTTGCCAAGAATTGGGAACTGGTGCCGTGCTCAGGGATCGTCGAGCGCTTGCGCGAGGTCAAGGACGAGCAGGAGGTCGAACGCATCCGCGCCGCCTCCGTGCTCGCCGACCAGGCGCTCTCAGAGGTGCTCGAAGCCGGGCTGTTGGGACGCACAGAGCGCGAAGTGGCGATCGAGTTGGAGCTGCGCATGCGCCGCCTGGGAGCGCAAGCGCCGAGCTTCCCCTCGATCGTCGCAAGCGGCGAGCACGGCGCGCTCCCACACGCCGAGCCGCGCGATGTCGAGATTGCCGCGGGTGTGCTCGTCACTATCGACTGGGGCGCCTACCTCGACGGCTACTGCTCGGACTGCACCCGCACATACGCCACCGGCAAGCTCCCGGCTGACGCGGTCGAGGCCTACGAACTCGTCCTCAGCGCGCAAGAAGCGGGGTTGCGGGCAGTCCGCGCCGGGATCTCAGGACGTGAGGTGGACGAGATCGCACGCACAATCATCGACAACGCAGGCCACAGCGAGCACTTTGGCCACGGTCTCGGTCACGGCGTCGGGATGGAGATCCACGAGGCGCCGCGCCTGTCGCGCACCGCGCCTGAGGAGCCGTTGCGCGCCGGCAACATCGTCACCGTCGAGCCGGGCGTCTATGTGCCCGCAAGTCTGGGCGTGCGCATCGAGGACCTAGTGCTGGTTGGCGATGACGGCTGCGAGCGGCTCACGAGCTTGCCGAAGCAGCTCATAACGCTCGACTAGCGCGCCCCGCGGCCTGTACAAGGCGAGGCCGAGCAGTCCCATCAGTGGCAAGGACCATGCCAAGAACAGCGCAGCCTCGGCATCGGCTGAGATGTGCGCCGGCGCCCACTGAAAGGTGAGCCACACAAACAGCGTGCTCGACAGCGCCAGCACAGGCGGGCGGTCGTTGGATCCGGTCGCCTCCCACGTGAGCAGCGCGAACACACAGGGGAGCAGGTAGTACTCGGTGTCCCACGTGTCCAGCACACAGCGCATCAACAGCAACAGAGCGAGGGCGAGCAGAGCGTCGCGCTCTCCCAGCACGGTTCCACTGCCGGCACGCCGGCGCCGGCTCAGCCACAACGAGACGGTCATGGCCGCACCAACGAGCAGGATCAGTGGGTGGCTGATCCCGCCCACCCAGCTTGGAGCGATCCGATAGCCGACCTTCGGCGAGCCGAACAGGCCGTGCACAAGCGCCCCGTGATGGCCGAGAAACCACCACACCTGCCAGGGTTGGAAGATCGAGGACGGCGCGTTCGCGATTGCCTGCGTACCGGATATGAACCCGCCGGAGGAGACCAGTGCGAGGGGAGCGAGCACTGCCACAGAGGTCACACCCGCAATCATCAAGCACAGGAGGCGCCGCTTCGCCGGCAGCGCCAGCAGCACAGGCCCGATCGCAAGCAGCGCCCACTCCTTGTTGGCGATCGCCAACCCCAGTATCAGCGCCGCAGGCACCATGCGGTTGCGGTTTGCAAGCAGCACGGCCGCAATGCACATGCAGGCTCCGAGCAGCTCCTCAGGATGGCCGATTTCAAGCGCTTGAAGCGTCAGTGGACTGGCGACGCACAAGCCGAGCACGACAGCCCGGTTGAGGAGCGAGCGCCCTTCGCCGCGCATCCGTGCCACCAACCACACGCCGAGCACGGCTGCCGCAAGGAGACACGGCAGCGCAACCATGCGGTAGACGGCCAGCTCCCCGCCTCCCCAAAGACCCGGAAGCAGCGCGAACGGCGCCCGCTCGACGAACGATCCCCCGTAGGCGGGCGCGAGTCGCAGAAACTCGACAACGTGTCCCTGCGCAAGCGCGTCGAAGGCCGGTCGCGCCTCGCTTTCATAGTCGTTCCAGGCGAACCCGTACAAACCGAGCCACGCCATCGTGGCGCTCGCCGCCGTCGCGATGAATGCGCACAGGGCGTTCTCGCGCAGCAGCTGCCTCATCTGGCTTCATCGACCGCAGATGCACGTCGCTTGAGACTTCAGTGCTTGTTTAGCTTGCCCGTTGGGGGCCTCCTCGGGCTTCGGTGCCAGCGTGCTCCACCGCAGTGCGGCCGGCGTGGCGGGCCCTGGCGCCTTGCTACTCCTGTTGCCAGGATCGCGTTGCTTCTGAGGCGGCCTAGGCGCGACCGCGCGATACCGCTACGCGACGAAACAGCTCAGTGACCCCGAAGCGAGGCGCCACCCGCTCCACGAGTCCCGGCGCGAGCGCCCCAAGCGCGAGCATCGGCCGGATCGGGGTGCCGCTCTCCAACAGCTCGGCGCGATCCTCGCGAATCGCACGAACAACCGCCTCGGCCACCTTCTCGGTCGTGGTCTCGCCCATCATGCGGTTGGAGTGGTGCCCGTCATCGACCATACGGGCGTACATCCCATCGCCGGCAATGAACCCTGGGCAGACCACGGAAAAGCCAACTGGGGAATCCAGGTACTCGGCGCGCAAGGACTGTGTGAGGCCAACCAGCCCAGCCTTCGTGGCCGCGTAAGGCTCGTTGAACGCCGGCCCAACCTTGCCGGCGATCGAGGCGATGAAGACCACGTGGCCGCGACCGCGCTCGAGCATCCCAGGGGTGAGACGGTGCGTGAGCAGCAGCGGCGCCGTCAGATTGACGTCGACCATCGAGGTCAGCTCCTCGCGCGTATAGCTCGTGAACGCCCCAACCGACTCGACCCCGGCGTTGTTGACGAGCACGTCGATCGGGCCGAGGGCGTTCTCGACGCTGTCAATGAGCGTATCGGTGGCGCTCAGATCCGAGAGGTCGGCCGGTACGGCAACGCTCTTGACACCCAGCCCGCCCAGCTCGGCGGCGACCGCTTCGAGTGCGCGCTCGCGTCGGCCGGAGACAGCGACGTTCATCCCCTCGCGCGCCAGCCGCCTGGCGATGTGGGTTCCGAGACCACCAGATGCCCCTGTGACGAGCGCGATGCCACCTTGCAGATTCTTCATGCCACACCCTTTGGTCGGTTTGCGGCGATCTTAGTTGGTCCAGGTCAGCCCAAGCGTTCTTGTGAGAGGTCCCCGTCCTCGCGTCCGGCTTAGTTGTACATGGTCGCATTGTTTGTCTAAATGGAAATAGCAAGCTACCATCGCCCGGCGATGTCGTGGCGCGGCCCGCTTGTGCACGACGTTCTCGCCATGTCACTCAAAAGGAGAGTCCAGTGAATGCCGAACGAGTTCAAGCCATTGAGGTTCCCGAGCGCACCCTTCGCCGGCTGGCAGAGGAGAGCCTGGTCGAGATCCAGTTGGAGCGGCTCAGCAATCAAGTGGCCCAGATTCGATCGAGTATGGCCGACCCCACCGCGTCCAATCCCCACCTGGGCGCCCTGGAGAGACGACGAGCGGGACTGTTGGCACACCGGATCTCGCCCATGGCGGAGGTGGACATCGTTCAGCAGAGGCTGGACCAAGTGGTGCTTGGTATCGGGGACCTGCTGTTTCCGTGGAGCGTGATGGAGCTGCCGTATATGGCCGAGGGGATCCACCAGTCGCCTGGTGCCCCGCATACCACCGGCGAGATCGGCACGGCCGGGCTGTTTGCCGGTGGTTGCGCTTACGGAGGAACGATCACCCAGGACGGAGAAGGGGAGCGGGAACCGTGGTGGGTGCACACCTGGGTCAACTCCGCGGTGTTCCCGGAAGCACCCGCGACAGGTCGCCTCTACTACCGGTTCTTCGTCAGCTCGGAATGCAACATCTACAGGGCGCCGGTCGTGGCGGGTTGTATCCGCGAGTACGTGACGATCGGAACCGCCGGTGATGTGAGCACCAGTCCGCCTGTGGATCAGTGGACGACGTGGCAGACCGTGGGCTGGCCGATCGAACAAACGCTTCCACTTCCTCCGTTGGAGTTGGAGCTAAGCGGCGGGGTCCTCGTCACCGGCTCCATCCCGGTGGCGGCCGGCGAGAACCCGGCGATCGCGTTCATCTACGGCACCGCGATCACGATCACCGATGGATTGCTTCAACTGCTATGGGGAAACTTCGGCACCAGTCGCGTTGTCGCGCCTGCCGGGACGCCGGAGTATCGCGACTACGACAAGATCGAATACCGCTTCGAGCCGGACTGGTGGATAAGCGCCGTCAACGGCCGGCTGACAAACGCGCCTCAAGCAGGTTGAGCCAGGTGTGATCGGGGGATCGCATCGATCTAGTCCGCCAGCAGAGCGGAGACGCCCCGGTGGTTTGTCGCCTCGACGTGCCGCTCGGCGATCGCTCGATGAGTGCCCTACAGGGATCGCGCAATGGATGATCCGTCCCTTGGCATACACAAGGAGGGTTGTGTCGAGCAGGATCGCGCCTGGCGTCCGTGCAGGCGTCGAGTCCGACGCGCAGGTCCACGGGCTCTTCGCGATCCCCGACCGCTACGCTCCCACATCGTGATCACCACCAACCAATTCAGGTACGTTAGCTAACCACATTGGGAGGATGCTTGATTTGCTCGACGACTTGCCAGACCTCACTGCTGGGATTGCTTCGGGGCGGTGAGCCATCGCCTTCATGCTTACGATCCAGTTTCTTGGCACGCCTAGCGGCCTCCTCGTGGCGCCCAGCTAGCTCTAAAAGTGCTTGTTCGGTTAGGAGCTTCTTGCATCCCAGCAAGGTCTTGGAGCGTGACTGGGCATGCTGTCGTTCGATATAAGCGGTTTGGTCCTCGAAATGCAGGATGAACCAGAGCTCAATGCACGGGTGGGACACGGCGACCTTGATGCCGTGTTGGTCAGCGCGACCGATCGCACCTTGTAGGTCGGCGTGGTCATCCACATCAAAGACGCACCAGATCTCGTCATATGGACGTCCAGCACTACGTTTCTGCTCCCGAAGCTCTAGCTTCTTCTTGGCGATGGCGCGGTCGACAAGGGACATAGGTGAGCCGTGGAACTCATCGATCGTGACCCGTACAGTGCGCCTATGTAGCCGACTCCAATAGACAAAGTACCCCTCCTCCGTTCGCGCCCCCTCAACGAACAGAAGTAGCTCAGGCAGTAGCGCCGCCTTGGAGCGCCGACGAGTCGGAGGTCTCCCAGAACGCCCGCGCGACACTCAATCGTCCGAGTGGATTAGCTCGCCGAGATGATCGAACTGTTCACGAGAGAGGATCGGAGTGGCTCCATAGCGGCCAGCAAGGTAGCGTCGACCAATTGCCTCGTGCTTGCGAGGATCAAGGTCAATCAATGGGTACAGGCGAGTACTGCCGTCCTCAAGCTTCTCGGTAAACCATGTCTGATCGCGACCAACTAGGCGTTCATCGCGTGAGTCACCGAGTATTGTTGTGTCATGCGAGTTGAAGATGAGTTGTGCTCGATGAGGGTTTGTCAAGGGATCTTGAAAAAGTCGCACAAGTTGGGTGACTAGCGCTGGGTGCAGACTCGCATCCAGCTCATCCGCAAGCAGAACTATGCCGTCTGTCAAGGCGTCGACCACCGGCCCAATAAGGCCAAACCAAACCACGGTTCCAAGCGACTCCTCCGCCGGGCTAAGCTCGATTGGCTGGTCCCCCGCCCCCCGATGAGTAAAGGAGACGCCTATATCCGCGATCTGTAGATCATCTACATCATCATCGTCATTCTCGGAGATGATTTTCACCGCCTGAGCAACACGCTCCTTCAGATCTGGGTCGAGATCGTGCTTCTTTGCGTCCATGAGCCCGAGATCGGCTGCCCGCAAGAGCGTCATGACACGCTCGCGAGCAGCTTCATTACTAAGCATGCCAACTGTAAAGGCTTGTCGCGCAGGTCTGTTATCGGCCTGAGCAAAGAGGAGGTTGCCACGAAACCATTCCTGCAGGGGGAGCAGATGCGGATGGTTAGCTGCGGCAGCCGTGGACAAGAAGAGTGCATCAGGCCGCAGAAGTCGCTCTATGGCCCGCGTGTTCGCGCGCTCGGTCGCCCCTGCGTGTACCGTCATGGCCTCGCGAGTAAACAACGATGCCGCTCGACCTCGAGGATAGTGAAGCGCCCACTCCTCGATTACGTGCTGATCGTCGCGGATGAAGCCATACTCATGGCGCACGCCATTCAGCACAAGATCAATCTCATACCGAGAAGGCTCCTGCTTCGAATGGGAGTCGAGGAGGAATGGCCAGCGCCGCAGGTTGGTCGTGCTCTGCTGGCGAAAGGAATTGAGCACGTATCCACGCATGTCATGGATCGCCTTCAGCACATTTGACTTTCCCGATGCGTTTGCGCCAAAGATCCCCGCGGCCGGCAGGGTCATTAGCGGATTGCCCCCCTCGCGCCAAGGAATATGGCGTATCACGCGAGACTCGGCGAGAGGCGTCGCAATCAGCGAGAGTTCGATCTCCTCGCGGAACGAGCGGACGTTCTCAGCACGAAACGCGAGCAACATCGAGGCGTTCCATCCTGCTTCAGGTGCCATATCGTCTTATCGTCGCAGAAAAATTGCGCAAACCAACCCAAGACCAAGTCAAAGCATAGATCTTGTGGATCTTTGCGTATCTTCGAGCCGAGAAGCGTGTCTCCTGCTGATGCACAGCCTTTCTTTATGCGTGCCATATCCTGTGGCGCCCACCTCGGGACCCGGCATACGGCACGAGTCAGATCCATACATCCGGTATTGGCCCAGGCCTCCACGCCGTCGTTACCCCGCCGCCCTCCTTGTGCAGCAGGTGGCTGTAGTCAGCAAGCTGCGCCTGAAACGCCAGCTCGTGCCGAGGATCGTCCGCCTCCTGGTCGATCCAATCGCGCCAAACGACAAGCGCGCACAACGTCTCGACGTGGGTGGCGTCTTCCCACCAGCCGTCTTTCAGGTGTTGAAGCGCCCTCGGGTAGCGCCCGTATAGAGCCACGATCGAGCCCCACATCTGGGTCCGCCACTCCTGCTGGTCGTAGAACGGCTCGATCCATGGCGCGTGTCGATCCAAGTCAGGGTCCGTAACGGACCCCGCGAAGGGGACGATCACCTGGCCGGTTTGCTCACCTATGCGCTTCTCGATTTCAGCGCAGACGAGCTGCGCCGCGACACGCGAAGTCGGCTCGCCGCGCTCCTCGGCCAGTGCTTCTAGTTGGGCCACCAGTGGGTCCGGCAGGGTCATCTTGATTCGTCGGCTCATCGTGTCGTCTCCGGTCTCGTTGGTCTTGGACGCCGGTTGCGTCCTCGGTGTTAATGACCGTGAGCGGCCCAAAACGGCCAACGAATTTGGGACCCAAAGCTGGCCCACTTTGGGGGCGTGCATCTAGTCTGTGCTTCCTGCCAGCCTGTGGAGACCGGGTGCTGGTTCCGGTCGGAAGGGCCGGTTGATCGGCCGTCGCTGGCAGGAAGGGTTCTTGCCGTTGATGCTGTCCGGTTGGTCGGGTTGGGTC